>LSQX01012656.1_pt1 | contig 33736 bp, 30 predicted proteins | sample 654561 | NCBI WGS metagenome assembly LSQX01 (sample SAMN04489861, study PRJNA283612) | anaerobic digester metagenome | isolation source: 4 biogas reactors fed with cattle manure at either 37C or 55C with and... | place: Denmark: Kongens Lyngby | collected 2014 | reverse complement strand
TTTTCGGACAGTCTGCAAGGCCATACTGTCATATTGATTGATAATTTATTGTGTACGAGGTGAGCATCATGCCAAAGGATGTCCAAGTAATAAATCGCCCATCGAAATGGGACTACCTCACGAAGAAGGTCGGCATTTACTGCCGGGTCAGTGATAAATACAACGCTGAACTTCACAGCATTGCGAATCAAGCATCCGGGTTAATTCAGTTTGTCCGCAGTCAACCTTTTTGGGAAAAAGATCTATATTTGGAAGTGGCAGATATTTTTATCGATATCGCAAGCGGTGCCAACGTCATTGACCGCTCGGAGTTTCAACGAATGATGCAAGCGGCACGAGATGGAAGAATCAACTATGTGGTAACGAAAGCAGTCAGCCGTTTTGGACGCTCAACGGAGGATGTTCTGGTAGCTGTCAGAGCCTTTAAGGAATACGGTGTGGAGGTCTACTTTGAAGACCAGAAAATAGGCAGTCTGAGTCCGGAAGCTGAACTAAATATATCCCTCTACTGCACCATTGCCGAAGGCGAGAACAAGTCTCACAGCGAGAATGTACGGTGGGGTTTGAAGCGTCATGCAGAAAACGGTACTTCAAAACTCTACAACAAGCCGTGCTACGGATACCGCCAGAACAATGATGGCGACCTCGAAATCGTAGAGGAAGAAGCTGTTATCGTCCGCAGGGTATATGCCATGTATTTGAGCGGCATGAGCCTCGTAAAAATCAAAGCTGCTCTTGAGAATGACAACATCCCATCACCGACCGGCAAGGAGCAGTGGTCGAAGCACACGCTGGATTTCATGCTTACCAACACAAAGTATTACGGTACCTCTATAATCTTCAAAACCCACACACCGGAATACAAAGTGAAGCGAAGAGTTAATGACGGAGAAGTGGAAAGATATGCTTCCGAGGGTAACAACAAAGCAATCATCCCCGAGGATATCTTCAGCAAAGTACAAGAGGAACGCTCTCGCCGGAGCAATGTAGAGGTCGGTGAAGATGGCGTCAAGAAGAGAAAGTCAACGAAGTATTCTGCGAAGAAGAAGGAATAGCCCAACTATCACCTCAATTCAATGTGTTTGGGCAGAGCAAATTGAACCCCTTTATTTTTCATTGAACCCTGTTATTTTTCATACAACTATTTTATTTTTCCCCTTAGGGTATTCAAATTGCCCCTTGAGCCGAGAGTGCCGGAGAAGCCACATAACATTAAAAAAGCCTGTAATACAAAGAATTTTGAATACCCCTATGGGGCAAATCTCTTGTATTACAGGCTTTCTTGAAACGAATAATAAAAGGATTGACCGTAGCATTGTATCAATGCTACGGTCAATGTTTGGTGGAGGCGGGGGGAATCGAACCCCCGTCCGAAAGTCCATTCACACTGTTTTCTCCGGGCGCAGGTACCTTATTAATTTCCCCGTATCCGCCGGGAGGCACCGCCCTGCGGTACGGGTAGCTTCATAAAATCATGACCGGCCGCAAAGCTTAAGACGGTTCACGTTCACTGCTGTGTCACGCCATATCCCGGACCGCAGTCCTTCCGGGTACGACGGCTACCGCTTAAGCGGCAGCTGCAACTTTATTATTGTTTGCGTTTATATTTAGATTACGCCTTTTAAGGAAGTTGCGCGCTTCCGCCCGCTTACCTTGCTTCAAAACCCCCGTCGAAACCATTACGCCCCCATATGCGGCATAACCCCTTCAGGGTTTTTCCGTAAGCATAACTATTATATCGTTAAAACAGTCATTGTCAAGTTAAATTTAATAGAATATTTGTCAAATAAAGGTTTTTTGTTAAAATTTGTCCCTTGCCGCCCTTTCCATCTCCCGGGATGCCGTTTTCTTCGCCTCGTCCTCCCGCTTGTCATACAGCTTTTTGCCCTTGCAAAGTCCCACTTCCACCTTAACCCATCTGCTGCTGAAATACATCGACAGGGGAATCAAGGCGTAACCCTGCTTTCCCGTAAGGCCGAACAGCCTTAATATCTCTCTGTTATGCATCAGAAGCTTGCGGGAACGGTAGGGTTCCCTGTTAAAAATATTCCCCTTTTCATAGGGGGATATGTGCATACCTTCGATAAATATTTCCCCGTCCTTAAAGCGACAGTAGGAATCCTTAAGATTCACCTGCCCCAAACGGAGGGATTTTACCTCCGTTCCGCAAAGCTCGATCCCCGCTTCAAAGGTATCTTCGACAAAATAATCATGATATGCCTTTTTGTTTGTGGTTATCACCTTTTTGTTAGCCATAAAACATCCCTTCACACAAAGGAAATTTCCGCCTCAAAACAATCTTTGCCGTTTGTCCGGTTTACGCAGGACACAATATACCCCTTTTGGGTCTGCTTTACCCGTATATTCAGCGCATCCCCCAGCAATGCCTCCCCGTTATAATATATGCGGCAGGATTTCAGGGGTTTTTCTATATCATATGGAGCGTGGTCGTAAATCAGATCGGCGTAAACCGTATTGTTCATATGACGGTTTTCGTCCAGTTCGCTGTAAGCCACCCTATGTTCGGTTTCGAAATTAAATTCGGTTTCCTCAATCAGCTTCCGGGGGAGGGCTATGCTTTCAATCCCGATATCCGAATTCGGCAGGGGGTATTTAAGCCGGTTTGCCCTGACGGGGATACGCTTTGAAAAGCTCATCAGCACCCAATGGGTGGTTGCCCGGGCTACCGGGAACGAATTTTTATATATTATGAATTCCCTTACAAATACTATCCCCTGAACGCCGGTATTTACCGTCAGTATTTCGATTTCGTCGCGCTTTTTGATTTCCCCGCTAAAGGTTATTCCCATCTTTATTATAACGAAAACCAGATCGTCTTCCCGCATGCTTGCATAGGTCAGGCCGTATTGGTCAAGGTCGTCGCAGGCGGCCTGCTGCATATGCTTCATAAGCGCCGAAAGCTTAACCGTCCCGTCGGGGAAAACCTCATAGCCTTCGATTTTTACCTTATTGCGTATCATCTATAACATTGACCTTCTTTGCTATTTATGTGACAAAGTTTTGTCCATATCCGCCAGAGGGTTGGATTCCATGGCCTTTTCCAGGTTTTTGCTTGACACATGGGTGTATATCTGGGTGGTGTTAAGCTGTTCGTGGCCTAAGATTTCCTTGAGGGTACGGACATCAACCCCTCCCTGATTATACATCAGTGTGGCGGCGGTGTGCCTTAATTTATGTACCGAATAGCCCCTACCCGAAAGCTTGGCCTTGCCTAAATACTTCTGAACCAGCCATTGGACGGTTTTGTTGGAAATCCGGAGATTACGTTTTGAAAGGAACAAGGCGTTTTTAGCGTCGTTATTCAGGGGTACGGCGCATTTTGAAGCCGATTCGTTCCTTGCGGGGAGATAACTCTGTATCGCCGTCCGGCAGGCGGAATTAAGGTAAACAACCCGCATTTTGTTTCCCTTTCCGGTTACGGTAAGCCGCCTGAAGTCGGAATCGATGTCGGAAAGGTTTATCCCCACCAGCTCGGATAGCCGCATACCGCAGTTTAAAAATAACGTCAGAATGCAGTAATCCCTTGCATAAAAGGGGTCGGTTTTGTCCACCGCCTCAAGGAGGTCTATTGATTCCTCAAGGGATAAAAATTTCGGTAAAGACTGCTTGATTGAGGGGGAATCAATATCCTTTGCCGGGTTGTTCTGGACAAGCTTTGATTTGGCTGAGTGGTATTTGAAAAATGCCTTGATTGCCGAAAGCTTTCTTGCCATGGTTTTGGCGGTCACCTTGCGCTGACGGGAAAGATATAACAGAAATGAATAAATATCCTCTGTGGTAACTGAATTTATTAATTCCCCGTCAACGGCGGACAGGTTGCCGTCCTCATAACCCCTTGATTTCAAGAGGTATTCAAAAAACATATTCAAATCCCGGTGGTATTCCTCCACCGTCAGCTTTGACCGGTTCTGTATAACCTCTTTATAGGAAAGAAACTGGGTTATAACCAGCGGCGCTGTATCCATAACAAACACCCTATTCGTTTTCGTGTATCTTCGGCAGCCAGTATCTGAATTTCGCAAGGGTCTGGGGCAGGTTTTCGTTAAGGTTGAGATAGTTTGTAATACGCCAGACTCCGTCCACCTGGGCATAATCGTTGGTGGAAAACCAGACGGCAACCTTAATTTTATTGGCAAATTCATAACCCGGTTTGGTGGAGTTTGCGAAGCATTTGAACATTTCCTCAACCCATGTTGCCTGCAATGACTGATTACGTCCGAGAATTGTGTCTTTATAGGTCATTGTTCCCCAGTCAAACTGCTTTTCGCCGCCGGCGCCGCAGGCAAACTCCCCTATCATCCATGGGTAGTTTTCAAACTGAGGCGAATACTGTTCGTAACAGCCCTTGTAGCGGGCTTCAAAGGAGGTGGGGTACGGGGTGTTCCCCATTTCATAGGAGGTAAGTCCCAGCATCTGGACGTATTCGGGGCCGGGGAAATAGGTGAGATATGCGCCCCAGTCGCTGTAGGGACAGGTTACGTCAATGGGGTTGAATACCCAGATGGTGTTATCAACGCCTTCTTCCCGGAAAATGTTGTACAGTCTTTGCCAGGTAATGATGAATATATCCGGGTCAAGGAGGGTTACCATGCCGCAGTAGGAGGTCCAGTCGGTGTTCATTTCGTTGTTCAGACGGAAAATGACGGGCTTGCCGTAGGCCTTGATATCCTGCGCCAGTTTGCGGAAATGGTCGTCGTACTTCCCCCGCATAATGTCGAACATCGGCGAATAGCCCGCAATACTGTTGTTGGTGGTGGTAAATTGATAGGTTAGATTAAGCACCGGCTTGCCGTTAAACCCGTTTCCGCCGGCATTTTGGTTAATGAAATCAAGGTCAAGGTAATTAAGGTTGCTGTACCAGCCGATGTGAAGGTAGGTCATGAATATTTCGGGCTGGTAGTCTATTCCCTCTTCGCTTTTCATCCAGTCAATGTATTCCTGGCTGTTGCCTTCGTAGAAAAATCCCCAGTCGGGTACATTGGCGTTCAACAGCTTGTTGTAGTAGGCTTTTGTTTCGGCATTCCAGTAGTCGGGGATAATAAGCTCAAACTCCCCAACATGATTTCTGGATTCCCCTTCGCCGTCAAAGAATTTTATCGAGGCAATCATCTGCCTGAATTCGTTTACCATTTTTTCTTTCGACTTCATAACCACAAGGTGAAACTTCCGGTATTCCCCGTTTTTACGGATAACGGCAATGCTGTAATAGGGGAATTCAATCTGCTTGGAAAGGCGGATGTTCATGTCATATTCCACCACCTCATAGCCTTCCAGAAGGTCGGTGTGGGTCTTTGACATGGTGGTGCGTATTATATTGTTTTCGGAAAGAAAGTTAAGGTCGGCTATCCGCATGGTAAGCCATTCGGTAAAGTAAATGTTCCACCCGTCGGGGTTGTTGGGGTAGGGGGACTGGTCTTCTTTCGAGATGGATATAACCACGTCCTCCGAATACACCCGGGCTCTGTTTTCGGAAAGGGTGAAATCCCCGTTTATGTCCTTTCGGGGAACGGAAATCATGTAACCGTCGGCGACATTAACAAAACGGGAATATTCCTTTCCCGAGAAGATATATTTTGCGTCCCCTTCGGCGGGGCTTTTGGAATAGTCGGTTAAAAGGGTATTGTCAAAGTAGTATTTGGCTTTATATACATCCTCCGGCGATGAAAGTCCGGCGGAAGCATCGGTATAGTTTTCGTCCCAGATAAGGGAGGCTTTTTCGTCGGGAACCTCCTCTGCCGAGGATTCATCCTGAGATTCGTCCGGGGATTCATCGGGCTGAGAGGAATCGGTGGATACGGAATTATCCTGGGATGAGGTGTTATTTCCGCCGCCCTGACAGGAGGGGAGAAACACAAGGGAGGTAATAAAACCTAAAAGCAGCGCAAGGGATAAAATTTTTTTCATTTGTGCCTCCGTAAAAATAGGGGTTGGGTGGTACTTCGGTTTATTATATCATGTATTAAGGCGGTTTTCAAGTATAATAATGGGAATATGAAATCAGCTCCGGATTTTATTAACACCAAACAATATATTAATCACTTTGCATAATTCACCCATACAAAAATACTGTTTTCGTTAGTTTCTTCTCTTCCGGATGTGCGGCACTACCCCTCATCCGTCAGCCTGCGGCTGACACCTTCTCCTCCATGGGAAGGCTGCTTTTAATCCCGCCACTTGCCTCTGCATCAATAATATTAGATAACGCTTGCGTTGTGCACAATCATACTCTTTACATAATATCTGCCCCTGCGGTTTTATTAATGTAAGAATTTATGTTGACGAAATTTACCTTTTTGCTTATAATAAGCGTAAATATCAAAAGCGACGGCAGAAATATCAGAATACCCCTGCCCCTGCCGGTGTTTTTGGGTTTTATTCCTTTAACAATAATGACCGGGTCAGGGTCAGAATACATACAATATAAAGAGGTATGAGCATTATGAAAACCTTAATAAAATGGCTGGCATGTTTTTTATCCCTTGTAATTGTAAATGCGATAATGCCGAAACAGCTTGTCATCCCCGGCGGGATGACCTCCATCCTTGCCGCCGGCACGGTGCTGTGGCTGGTTAATCTGATTTTAAAGCCGGTTGCCCAGATAATCGCCATCCCCTTTACCATACTTACCTTCGGTTTGTTTTATTTTGTGGTAAATACCCTGATGGTAGCCCTCGCCATTGCCCTTTTCCCCGGTGTGGAGGGAACCTTTCTGGCATGTCTGGTGACGGCTTTGCTACTTTCGGCTTTAAATGCATTATTGGCGGTGAAAACCTAAGTTATCGGAATGATAATCGGCTAAAAAACGGTTTTTGTCGTTTATATAAAAAGCAAGTCGGGCGACTTGCTTTTTGCATTAGTAAAGGTTGTTAATTTTAATGCAATCAAACTATTTTTCGATAATATAAAGCAATAATTTTCAATATTTGTATTAAAAGAGTTTGCATTTTTGTTTTTTTTGTTATATAATAACGACTGACGTTTGTGTTTCGGGACATTATTATAATGGAGCACTAAAAACAAATCACACTTCTGAACAATTGACTATATCCCGCATATAACGCAGGTTTAGCCACAATGGTCACAGATACAGAAAAGGAGGGGTTTTTGCCATAACCGATGACGTAAGTACCGCAGGTCTGAATGCTGCACCGAGCGTCAGCAAGAGGACAAATGCGTTTTTGCGTTTTATTTTTCCGAAGGAATGCTCTTATCGATCCGTACCATCCCCCTCCCTGAAGAGATGCAGACATTATAACGCGGTATCGCATATCTTATAACGGAATACTTGTTATTCAGAGCTTTGCGGAAAATTATCGGCAGAATGTAGTATAATAGAAAGGTACTGAGCCGGCGGCAGGGAAAAAGAAAGTACTTATCCGAAAGTTGTATCCTGCTTTACAACAAATCCATGCAAAAATACTAACCAAAAAGGAAAAGAGAAGGGGAAAAAAGGAAAAATGTCTATCACCTGGATTATCACATTATTGGGTATCATCGTTTTAACCCTTGCGTATGTGATCTGGAATTATATCCGGATTCGTAAAATGCCAGAGGGAACGGCCGAAATGGTTGAGATGGCTGCAATCATCCGTTCCGGCGCGAGTGCATTCTTAAAAACAGAGTATAAAACCATCGGTATTGTTGTTGCAATAATTGCGTTGGCTTTATCAATGTTTGTGGAAATAACCAGCGGCATCACCTTTATTTTCGGTGCTGCCATGAGCACCTTAGCGTGTATACTGGGCATGAAAAGTGCTACGTATGCTAACGTAAGGACAACAAATAAAGCCCGGGAAAGCATGTCCATCGGTGAAACCGTCAAGGTTGCACTGTGCGGAGGCAGTATCTCCGGTTTAAGCGTACAAGCCTTCGGACTGCTCGGTTTGGTTGCCGTGCTTATTATCTGGGGCGGAGTCCAGCACGAAGCCCAGGGCGGCGGACTGCTGGTTAACCTCCAGGGAATCAACGCTTCCATAATGCGCGTATCAACCTACTCCCTCGGCTGTTCATTGGTCGCCATGTTTAACCGTGTCGCAGGGGGCAATTATACAAAAGCCGCGGATATTTCCGCAGATATTCTCGGAAAAATCCGTAACGATCTGCCTGAAGACGACAGCCGCGTTCCCAACGTCATTGCCGACTTCATAGGAGATAACGTCAATGATATTGCGGGTAACTGCTCGGATCTTCTTGAAAGCTTTGTCGCCACAATGTCCGCTTCAATTATGATTGCCGTCATCATGTTCCAGAAACTCGGCATCGAGGAAATGTTCAATCCGACTATTATTTATCCGATCATCCTTGCGGGAGCAGGTCTGTTCAGCTGTTTGATCGGTATGCTGTTTGCGAATGTAAAAAAGATGGGTAACAATCCTTCTCACGAATTGAACCTTGCCACCTGGATCTCCGCAGGGCTGACGGTTGTTCTTGGCCTGGGGGCATCCTGGCTCGTCTTCGGAAAGATGGATGCCGCTTCCTTCGAGAAATACGGCTGGGAAGCCGGCTGGTTAAGCCCGTGGATCTGCGCAGTGCTCGGACTCGCCAGCGGTGTTGCCATCGGCGCAATTACCGAGTATTATACCTCCTCCGATTATAAACCCACCAAGAAGCTTTCCGAAATGGCAACCGAAGGCGATGCCTTTGTTATTACCAAAGGTGACGCCATCGGAAGCCGCAGCTGTCTGCTTCCCATCGTTGTGATCGGCATAGCGCTTTTCATAAGCGGCAAAGTCGGCGGTACCTATGGTATTGCCATTGCGTCTCTGGGCATGCTCTCCTTCGTTGGTGCCACGGTTTCCATCGACGCTTTCGGACCTATTGCCGACAATGCGGGCGGTCTGGCTGAAAGCTGCCACCTTCCCGCCAATGTTCGTGAGATTACGGACAAGCTTGATGCCGTGGGCAACACCACCGCAGCTATAGGTAAAGGCTTTGCTATCGGCAGCGCCGCTTTTGCAACGGTCAGCCTTATCGTTTCCTATGTGGGTAACTTTGTTGCCGCGGATGCGGAAATGGTTCTTAATATAGCCAGTTTCACCGTGGTTGCCGGTGCAGTGATCGGCGGCGCTCTGGTGGAATACTTCAGTGCGATTCTTACGGACAATACTATCGAGTCGGCGCGCGCAATGGCTGACGAAGGCGACAAGCTTCTGTCTCTTCCCGGCGTAATGGAAGGAAAAGTTCGCCCTGATTATAATCGTATGATTCAAATGGCCACCCAGGGAGCCCTTCGTAAAATGCTGTTCCCCTCTGTGCTGGCAATGTTGATCCCTGTAATCGGCGGCTTTATCTTCGGTGTGGAATTTGTCGGCGGTTTGCTGATCGGTGCTACGGTCGTCGCCATCCCCCGCGCCATATTCATGGGCAACTCCGGCGGTGCGTTTGATAATGCGAAAAAGTTCATCGAATCCGGAGCGATTAAGGGACACGGCAAAGGAACGGCAGCCCATAAATCAGCCGTTACCGGCGATACTGTCGGCGACGTGCGTAAAGACGTTGTGGGTGTTGCGCTTGATATCTTTATCAAGACCATGTCAACCGTCGCCAATACCCTCGTAAGTATTTTCAAAAACTTCACTATCATTCGTTAACTTTCTGGCGAATTGAATCCCGCCTTATACGCCGCCGCAATCTGCCCTATACCGGCATATTGCGGCGGCGGATTATTTTTAATCATGATTTTGAATTTATATTTCCGTCGGAAGGCACAGCGTACATTATCGGCAACCGGGGTACATATATTTTCAGCTTTTGGGCAATAAAATAATGCAGTGACCGATACAAACGTATCAATCACTGCATCAAATCTGGTCGGAGCGAGAGGATTTGAACCTCCGGCCTCTTGGTCCCGAACCAAGCACTCTACCAAACTGAGCCACGCCCCGACATATTTCAGTGTTAAAACACCATTACGCAGATAGTCATTATATTATATTTAAAAACCAAAGTCAAGGGTTTAAATGAATTTTCCCTTACCGGATATACAGCTTTGCCACCACTTCCCCGTTGTCGGTTTTTTCCCCGGTTTCAACAAAGCCGCAGCAGGTGTACAGCTTCCTTGCCACCTCGTTGTCTTCGTTGTAGGACAGACGGATTACAAGGGGTCTTACACCGGTATTCACTATTATCCATTCGATACAAAGCTTCAAAAGCTCCCTGCCGTAGCCCTTTCCCTGACGGTCTTTGTCTATCATAAACCGGCAGATATAAAACTCGTTTTCCTCTGAAACTCTGCCGTCCTCATCTGTGGTCCCTTTTTCCTCAAATGCCATAAGCACAAAGCCGATACATTCATCATCATCGAACGCCGCAAAGGGATAGGGTTTTTCCCCGTTTGAAAGGGCAACATAGCTCTGGGCAAGACTGTACAGGTTGTCGGCGATAAAATCCTCCTGTTCGGGGGTAACCTTAAGGGAAATAACCTTTTTGAAATTGTACCATGTGATTTTCTGTAGAGTAACCATTGCTAACCTCGTTAAAGTATTTATGAATGCATTATAGCAAATATCCCTACATAAATCAATAAAAACTTCCGGCTTTTGCCGGAAGTTTCGATTTTATTTATTGCTTTCGATATACGCTCCGAGGCATCTGTACCGGTTATAGCGGGTTTCGGTAAGCTCCTCCGGCGTAAGCGTTGACAGGGCTTTGAAGTCGGAAATCAACCTTGCTTTCAAATTGTCGCATATGTCTTCAAAGCCTCTCCCTTCGGGGATAACCTCGTCGGCAACGCCGAAATGCTTCATGTCCTCGGCGGTGATGCGAAGGCATTCCACCGCTTCGGCAACCCGGGAAGGGTCTTTCCATAAAATCGATGCGCAGCCGTCGGGGGTGATAACCGAAAACACCGCGTTTTCCAGCATATACACCTTATCCGCCACCGCCAGCGCCAGTGCTCCGCCGCTTCCCCCCTCGCCGGCGATGATGGATATAACCGGGGTGCGAAGCGTCATCATTTCCATTAGGTTTTCGGCAATCGACTGCCCCTGCCCCCGCTCCTCCCCGTCCGCGCCGCAGTAAGCGCCAAGGGTGTCAACGATGCACAGCACGGGAAGACCGAACTTTTCCGCCTGCTTCATAAGGCGTAGAGCTTTTCTGTATCCTTCGGGTTTCGGGCAGCCGAAATTCTTGCGTATCCTTTCGTCAAGGCTTTTTCCCTTGTCGATGGCGATAAAGGTAAGGGGCTGATTTTCAAGATAGCCCACCCCCGCCACAATGGCCTCGTCGTCGCCGAAGCGGCGGTCACCGTGGAGTTCGATTTTATTTTCAATTAAAGCGTTGATATAGGCCGCCCCGGTGGGACGGTGGTTGGAACGCACTATTTTAAGTCTGTCATAGGCTGTCATAACTAAAAACCTGCCTTTCTGAATATAGAATTAGCGTCTGTCATACATTCGCATTAAGGATGAAATCACCTTTTTTTGCTCTACCCGTTCCACAATACGGTCGATAAAACCGTGTTCCAGCATGAATTCGGCGGTTTGGAAGTCCTCCGGCAGTTTTGAACCGGTGGTCTGCTCGATGACCCGCCGTCCAGCAAAGCCGATTAAAGCCTTGGGCTCGGCAAGGATAACATCCCCCTCCATGGCAAAAGAGGCGGTTACCCCGCCGGTGGTGGGGTCGGTAAGCACCGCAATATAGAGATTACCGGTGTCGGAATGACGTTTAACCGCTCCGGAGCACTTTGCCATCTGCATAAGGGAAAAAATCCCCTCCTGCATTCTCGCTCCGCCGGAGGCGGTAAACCCCACAACCGGTATATTCCGCAAAGTGGCATACTCAAAGGCACGAGTGATTTTTTCCCCCACCGCGCCGCCTAAGCTTGCCATGATGAACCTTGCGTCCATTACAAACAAGACGCATTCAGCCCCTTCGATTTCCGCCAGGCCGCAGACCACCGCTTCCTTTTCTCCGGTTACCTCCCTTGCCTTTTCAAGCTTTTCCCGGTACATGGGGAAATTCAGAGTATCCACCGACTCGATGTTTTCATAAATTTCCCGAAAGGAACCGTCATCCGCCAGCAGGGCAATCCGTTCCCGGGGGGGCATTCTGAGATAGGTATTGCATTTGGGGCAGATAAACAGATTTTCCCTCATACCGCACAGGGAAAACTCATCTTTACAGCAGGTACAGTTTACCGTAAAATCAAGGGAGGCTTTATTTTGCATATTTTTATTATCAAAACCCGTCATTTGCCATCACCTCCGTCATCAACAAGGGCAAAAGAAAATTCGGCGACAACGCACAACTTTCCGCCTACACTTCCCTTCCCCTTGGCAAAGTTAAAATGGCCGCTTGTCTTTACTATTTCACATTCGGTTAAAAATATGTCTCCGGGACGGACAGGATATTTAAACCTGACCTTGTCAAGACCGGTAATATAGGTCGTGACGTTTTTCCCCGCCTTATCCGCCACCAGGGCGCAGGCGGACTGGGCTAATATTTCACAGAGTATTACCCCCGGAACCACCGGGTTGCCGGGAAAATGCCCGTCAAGGAAAAATTCGTCACCCCTTATTTCCCTTTTACCGTAGGATATTCCTTCCTCCACCCGTACTTCGTCGATAAGCAGCATATTTCCCCGGTGGGGGAGGATATTCATAATTTGATTTTTGTCAAGTACCTTAGCCATGGCTATATTTTTTTAAAGGCAACGCAGGCGTTGTGTCCGCCGAAGCCCAAGGACGTTGAGATTGCCACATCCACCGGATGTTCGACGGCGGTATTTGGGACGTAGTCAAGGTCGCATTCCGGGTCGGGTTCGTTAAGGTTTACGGTGGGGGGGATTATGCCGGTGTTCAGCGCCATAACGCAGGCTAAAGCCTCGGCAACCCCGGCAGCCCCCATCATATGGCCGGTCATCGACTTTGTGGAGCTGATTTTTAATTTATAGGCATCGTCGCCGAAGACAAGCTTTACGGCTTTGGTTTCGACTGTATCGTTTTTCGGCGTGCCGGTGCCGTGGGCGTTCATATACATCCTTGAGGGGTTGTAATCCACCCCTTCCAGGGACATGGCTATTGCCCTTGCGGTCTGGGCGGCGGAGGGTTCGGGAGCGGTTATATGGAAAGCGTCGCAGGTGGAGCCGTAGCCGCAGACCTCGGCATAGATTTTCGCCCCCCGCTTTATGGCGTGTTCGTATTCCTCAAGAATCATGCTGGCCCCCCCTTCCCCCAAGACAAACCCTCCCCGCCTTTTGTCAAAGGGAAGGGATGCGGCGTTGGGGTCTTCGGACTGGGACATCGCCATACAGTTGATAAATCCCGCAAAGGTGAGGGGATTCACCGCTGCTTCGGTGCCGGCGCAGACGGCAATATTAAGATAGCCGTCCTTTATCGCCCGGCAGGCTTCCCCAATGGCGTCGGAACCGGAGGCGCAGGCGGTGGAAAGCTGTTTTGCCGTGCCGTGTGCCTTCAGCCGGATGGCAATATGGCCTGCCGCCATGTTTATGATCATCTTGGGGACAAAATGGGAGGATACTTTCAAGGGACCTCCCTCTTTTAATTTATCCTCCTCCTCGCAGGTGGTGTTGATTCCCCCCACACCGGTTGCGGCAATAACCCCCATATCGTTCCGGTCGGTAAGCTCTAAGCCGGAGTCATTGAAAGCTTCCGTTGCGGCGGCAACCGCATATTTAACGTTCAGGTCGACTTTCTTTTCAAGGATTTTGTCGAATAATGCGGAACAATCGAAATTTTTAACCTCCGCCACCACCTTTGTCTTGAAGGCGGAAGCGTCAAAGCGGGTGACAAAGCCTATCCCGCATACTCCTTTCTGAAGGGAGTCGAAGTATTCCTTTATATTGTTGCCTATCGGGGTCACCGCCCCGATGCCGGTTATGACCACTCTTTTCATTATGATTACATTGCCAGTCCGCCGTCGATGCGGATGACTTCTCCCGTTATATAATTTGAATCAGACGATGAAAGAAAGACTGCAAGGCGGGCTATTTCCGCCGGTTTGGCAAAGCGCTTAAGGGGTATGGACTGCAATATTTTTTCATTGTCGCTAAAGGAATTTGTCATATCCGTTTCCACAAAACCCGGACAGACGGCGTTGCAGGTAATCCCCTTAGAAGCGTACTCCTTGGCTATGGTTTTGGTAAGGCCGATAAGAGCTGCCTTTGAGGCGGAATAGTTTGCCTGCCCCGGATTCCCCGTAAGGCCCGAAACCGAGGATATGTTTATTATTTTACCGCTTTTATTTTTAAGCATAACCGGAAGCGTCTGCCGGATGCAGTTAAAAGTCCCCTTTAGGTTTACGTCTATTACTTCTGCGAATTCCTCCGGGGACATCATAACCGCCAGCTTATCCCGGGTTATTCCCGCATTGTTTATCAGAATATCAATGCTGACAAATTCCGAAATAATTGCGGCAAATGCTTTTTTGACTTCATCCGGGTCGTTTACCGGGCATTTATATGCCTTAAACTTTTCGCTTTTATTTATTTCCTGCATTTCCGAAAGGGTTTCGTTCGCTTTCTCGGTGTTTCCGGCGTAAAGGAAGGCTACATTCGCCCCCGCTTTGGCAAGTTCGATACAGATGGCTTTGCCGATTCCTCTTGATCCGCCGGTAACCACTGCGGTTTTTCCTTTAAGGTTCATTTTTCCACCTCTTTTGCCACTTCCTCAGATTGTTCGGCGTTTTCGACACAGAAGGTCCTGCAGCCGGGGGCGATTTTCAGAATCAGCTTCTGTAAAACCCCGCCGATACCGCATTCGATAAAGGTGTCGATGCCGACTGAAACCATATTTTTTATGGTTTCCTCCCATCTGACGCTTCCCGTTATCTGCCTGACGAGCAGTTCTCTGGGGTTACCTTCATAGGGATTTGAAGTGAAGTTTGAAAAAGTAGGAATTTTTGGGAGGGTTATTTCAAAGTTTTCAAGCTCCTTTGAAAAGCCCTTCGCTGCTTCTTCCATAAAGGGGGAGTGAAACCCGCCGGAAACGTTAAGCATTATCGTCCTTCCGCCGGCGGCCTTTACATCCTCGCAAAAGGAGGGCATTATGTCGGCAGCGCCCGAAACCACCACCTGCCCCGGACAGTTGCAGTTGGCGGGGTAAATTCCTTTATATTTTGAACAGATATCCTCTACTTCGTTGTTTTCCAGCTTCAGCACCGCCGCCATTGTTGCGGGATTGCTTTCGGCTGCCTGTGCCATAAGCTTTCCCCTGAGGGTTGAGATTTTAAAGCCCTCTTCATAGGAAAAAGCTCCGCCGAAGGCCAAAGCGGGTATTTCCCCAAGGGAAAAGCCGGCAAGAGCGTTCGGCTGTACGCCGGCGACCGACAGGGCAAGAGCCGGAGCAATATCCGCAAGGTAAAGACAGGGCTGGGTGTTTCGGGTTTGTCTTAATTCCTCGTCGCTGCCTTCAAACATCTGTCCCAGCGTTCCGGGGCGGATTTTTTCGGCGTTGTCGTAAAGCTCCCTGACTTCAGGGTACTTTTCATAAAAGGAATACCCCATCCCCACCTTCTGGGCACCCTGCCCCGAAAACACAAAGGCTATATTACCCATTTTACAGCCCCCTTCATCAGTTCTTCGCATCCGGCAATAATTTCCGCAATTATTTCTGCGGCGGGCTGTTCCCTGTTTATCATGCCGGAAATCTGACCGGCAAGAAAGCAGCCCTCATTCAGATTTCCCTCGATTGCCGCTCTGCGTAACGCGCCAATTCCTAAATCCGCCACATCCTGCGGAGTGGTTTCTGGGGAATATTCGATTTTCAGAAAATTTCTGGCAAAGGAGTTCTTTATACATCTGCAGGTGTTCCCCCCGAACCGCCTGCCGGTGGTGACGGTGGAGATATCGGTGGCTTTAAGTATCAAATCCTTGTAATTCTGGTGGACGGAGCATTCCTTGGCAACAAGGAAGCGGGTACCCATCTGGACACCGCAGGCGCCCAACATAAGGGCAGCCGCCATACCCCTGCCGTCGGCGATGCCGCCGGCGGCGATAACCGGGATATTGACCGCCGACGCCACCTGGGGGACTATCGCCATGGTGGTGAGTTCCCCGATATGTCCGCCGGATTCCTGCCCTTCGGCGATGACGGCGTCCGCCCCGGCGCGCTCGACGCTTTTTGCCATTGCTACCGAGGCAATGACGGGGATTACGGTGATGCCAGCGTTTTTCCACATTTCGATAAATTTATTAGGACTTCCCGCGCCGGTGGTGACCACCTTGACTTTTTCCTCCGCCACCACTTTAGCAACTTCCTCCACATGGGGGGACATAAGCATTATGTTAACCCCGAAGGGCTTGTCGGTAAGCAAGCGGGCTGTTTTTATCTGCTCCCGCAGATATTCCTCTCCGGCGTTCATCGCGGAAATTATGCCCAGCCCTCCCCCTTCGGAAACGGCGGCGGCCAGTCTTCCGTCGGCAATCCAGGCCATACCCCCCTGAAAAATCGGGTATTTTATGCCTAACTTTTCACAGATAACCGAATTAATCATAATTTATTGCTTTTCCGCCAATGCGGTTTCAACCTTATTTACCAGGTCGCTTACCGAAATAATGTCGGGACCTGCCTGTATGGAAACGCCGAAGGCTTCCTCTATCCCCAAAAGCATTTCGGCTATGTCCAAGGAATCCAGCCCCATTTCCGCGAAGATGGTTTCGCCGGTTATTTCGGATTTGTCAACTCCGGTTTTTTCGGAAAGCATGTCGGTAATTTTTTCAAAAATCATTATGGTTTCTCCTTATATTGTTTAATTATATTATTTAAGTTTTCCCGTTCTAACATTCGTTGGCGGCGTCGTCAAGTTTGTCGAAGAAGGTCTTAAGCACCTTGTAAAAGGTGGTTATGTCCTCCTCGCTGTGGGCTTTTCTGATTTCCTCCTGGATCCGGCCCGCAAAGTCGGAATATTTGCCGGCAAGCTCCCTTCCCTTTTCGGTAAGGTAGATTTTCCTTACGAATTTGGAATCTTCCAGCTTGATGTCGCACCTTATTAAGCCGTTCTGCTCCATAGGGACCAGCTCCCTTGAGATAAGGGACTTGTCGACAAGGCATTTCATGGCAAGCTCACTGGCGGTTAAACCCTCCGGTTCGTTCCTGAGCTGTAACAGCCACATCGTGTTAACCGTTTTGATTCCGTCCTCGCTTGCCTTCCCGCTGCGGATACGCTGTATGTTTTTGTAAATTCCGGACACCAGATATATAAACATATCATATCTGTCCTGTGTTTGCTTTTCCATTGTCACACCTCCTTTGTGTATTCGGGTTTAGTCATCAACGAGTTTACTTGTCAACCGTTCCTTCATGACGGATTTTACCATATGGCGGATAAATCAATCAATGGGGGGAGAATTAATTTTTTATTTTCAAACTATGAACGCGGGATAAACGATAGTTAATAATTATGTTTTCCCGCTGTTTGATTTTTATAACATTACACTTATGAATGTACATCAAAATAAGCCTTCCTTGTGTAAAGGGAAACGGCAAAGCGAAACCGAGCCGGAGGGATTGTCGCCCACCGCAGGCGGATTTCATCCAAAATGTAGTTGAGGATTACATTGTAATTCTTTCCCGCTTTTGCGGTACTGCCCCTCATCCGTCAGCCTTCGGCTGACACCTTCCCCTCAAGGGGAAGGCTTTTTAAAATATCCGCCCCTGCGATGAAAAACAATTCATAAAATAAAAAAGCCTTGATAATCAAGGCTTTTCGGATTATTCAATGGATTTTATACCTTAACTAATTCATATTCCCTTGTACCCAAACCCAGCTTTTCGGCGTGTTCAAGGCAGACCTTCCAGTCGGTGTCGGGGGAAACATTGGTGAAGTGGTCGCAGGAATTCTTTTCAGCAATGTCAAGCAGGCTCCCCTTAATAGGGCTTTCGGCGTTCACCGCATCGGCGCAGGCCTGGTCTATTGCCACCGGGTCAAAGGAGGCGAACATCCCTATATCCTGAACAATGGGAAGGTCGTTGCGGTTATAGCAGTCGCAGTAGGGGGAAACCTCATTCACCAGGGAAATGTGAAAATGAGGTCTGCCGTCCAGGACGGCTTTTGAATATTCGGCGATTTTTTTACAGAGAATGCTGTTTCTTTCGCCGCTGCCGGGGACTATGGCGTCAAAGTTGCATTCCCCTATGCATCTGCCGCAGCCGGTACAGATATCGTGGTTTATATGCGCCTTCTTGTCTATATAGGTGATGGCGTTATGGGCGCAGCTTTTTAAGCATATTTTGCAATAAACACAGTTTTGAGTATTAACCACCGGCTTTCCGGAGGAGTGCATTTCCATCTTGCCTCCCCGTGAGCCGCAGCCCATGCCGATATTTTTAAGTGAACCGCCGAACCCCGTCGCCTCATGGCCTTTGAAGTGGTTTAAGGATATAAAAATATCCGCATCCATAACCGCCCGTCCTATTTTGGCGGTTTTGACGCATTCTCCGCCGGTGACGGGTACTTCCACATCGTCGGTTCCCTTCAGCCCGTCGCCGATAATAACGTGAACGCCGGTGCAGAAGGGATTATAGCCGTTTACATAAGCGGAATCAAGGTGCTCAAGGGCGTTTTTCCGTCTTCCGGGGTAAAGGGTATTGCAGTCGGTCAAAAAGGGCTTTCCTCCCAGATGCTTCACATAATCGCAGACGGCTTTGGCATAATTGGGGCGTATGTAGGCAAGGTTGCCGGGTTCGCCGAAATGAACCTTTATAGCGGTAAACTTGTTGTGAAAATCAATGTTTTCGATACCCGCAGCCTTCATAAGCTTTTTCAGCTTATCCGTCAGATTGCTTTTACGGGCGGTAAAGTCGCAGAAATAAACCTTTGCTTTTTCCATAATGCTATCACCTCCTACATATATTAGCATAGCATCAGAACGTTGTCAATCATAAGGATAAGCAAATAAAGCAATAATGAAAATATAATATAAACGGCAGTTGATAAATCGCCCAAACCATTGACGTATGGTGTATTTTCTGATATTATTAGACGTAATATTTTTCAAATATAAATAATTTGCAAATATTAACTATTCATCCTTTTTTGCCCTACCGGAGGTGCCGTAATGGATAATATAAAACGCTTCGATTTTCAAAAGAAGCCCCGTAAAGCAAACAAGCTGCTGCTTGTTGTCATTTTGCTGATGGCATTTCCAAGAATGTGGTGGCGCCGTCTTAAGCTCAGAAAAACCAACATAAAAAAGCTGAAGCCCCCCTATCTGCTGTTGTGCAACCACGGGTCGATGATAGACTTTTACATAATGTATACCGCCATATTCCCCCGTCTGACCAATCCGGTGGTTGCCCTTGACGGTTTCCACGACATGGGGGAAGGGATGATGAGATTTTTCGGCTGTATCGGCAAGCGGAAATTCACCAGGGACCCTTATTTGCTTAAAAACCTCCGCTACTGCGCCGACAAGCTGAAATCCATAATAACCATTTACCCCGAGGCAAGGTATTCCTTTGACGGGGCTACCTCCTATCTTTCCCCCACAACGGGGATGCTTGCAAAGCGGCTGGGGGTTCCGGTGGCGGTGCTTAACTTAAAGGGCAACTTCTTAAGTTGTCCCCAGTGGAACAAGGAAAACAAACACAACCGCCTGGAAGCGGACATCAAGCTTATCCTTACCGCCGATGAACTTAAGGAATATTCGGTAAAAAAGATAAACGAGGTAATAAAAGAAAATTTCGACTATGACGATTTCGCCTGGCAGAAGCGGGAAAAGGTAAAGATAGCTCATCCCCGCAGGGCTTTGGGCTTAAACCGTATTCTGTACAAATGCTCCTCCTGCAAAACCGAGGGCGAAATGGTGGGGGAAGGCACCACACTGCGGTGCGAGCACTGCGGTAAGGTGTGGGAAATGACCGAATACGGGGAACTCAAAGCAAAGGACGGGGTTGAAACCTTCACCCATATCCCCGACTGGTATAAATGGCAGCGGGAATGCGTGCGGGAGGAAATCATAAACGGCTCCTATTACTTTGAGGATGAAATTTTCGTGGAAACCCTCCCCTGGGCAAAGGAATTTATCCCCCAGGGTACGGGCAGGCTGAAACAAAGCTGCGAGGGGCTTACCATCGACTGCGTCGCCTACGGCGAACCGGTTCACCTCTTTTTACCTCCCCTGATGCTGGAAAGCGTTCATGTGGAATTCAATTACCGGAAAATCGGAGACGCCCTTGATATTTCCACTCTGGACGACTCCTTCTGGTGCTACCCCAAGAACAAAAAGGACGCGGTTATGAAAATCGCCCTTGCCACCGAGGAGCTGTTTGCGCTGGAGTATGAAAAGGTGCTGGAAAAGCGTAAAGCCGCAAAAGTAGGGGTAACGGCGGGGGATATTGAGGTTTAGGATAAACCTAATAGAAGTTTAGAACAAATCTAATAGAGCAATACAACAGCCGGCTTTTTGCCGGCTGTTTTGTCTTTATTGGTTTATCTTGTTTTATACTGCTTTCTGCGGATGAGGGGTAGTGCCGTACATACATTTATACTAATCTGCTTTCCAGCTTGCCAGATATTCCTTCTGGGTTTCGGTGAGGGTGTCAATCTCAACCCCCCGGAAATTCAATATCATTTCGGCGACTTTGTTATCGATTTCAGCCGGGACCTCCACGGTGCCGGAAAGTTTTCCTTTATTTTTAACCAGATACTCCGCCGAGAGAGCCTGGATGGCAAAGGACATATCCATAATTTCCGCCGGATGACCGTCGGCGCAGGCAAGGTTGACAAGCCTGCCTTCCCCCAAAACAAACAGGGTGTTGCCGTTTTCAAGGGTGTAACCGGTTATGTTGTTTCTTGCGGTAAATTCTTTAACCGCCATCTTTTTAAGGCCGGCAACATCCACCTCAATGTCAAAGTGGCCGGCGTTGCAGAGGATTGCTCCGTCCTTCATGTTAACAAAGCTGTCGGCGGTGATAACGTCCCGGCAGCCGGTAACGGTAACGAATATGTCCCCCGCCTTGGCGGCGTCGGTCATTTTCATAACCGAAAAGCCGTCCATAACCGCCTCCATGGCCTTTATGGGGTCCACTTCGGTGACAATAACCGATGCTCCGTTCCCCTTTGCCCTCATGGCCACCCCCTTGCCGCACCAGCCGTAACCGGCGACAACCACGGTTTTCCCCGCTACGATAAGGTTGGTGGTACGGTTTATGCCGTCCCACACCGACTGCCCGGTCCCGTAACGGTTGTCAAAGAGATGCTTGCACATGGCGTTGTTCACCAGCATAACGGGGAATTTTAAAGCTCCCGCTTTTTCCATGGCCTTAAGGCGGATAATGCCGGTGGTGGTTTCCTCGCAGCCGCCGATAACATTCCTTATAAGCTGAGGATATCCGGTGTGGATAAGGTTTACAAGATCGCCGCCGTCGTCGATTATAATATTCGGTCCGGCTTCAACGACCTTGGAAATATGGCCATTATACTCTTCGCCTGTGGCGTTATACCAGGCATAAACGTTCAGACCCTCATGAACCAGCGCGGCGGCAACATCGTCCTGGGTGGAAAGGGGGTTGCTGCCGGTAATATACATGGTGGCGCCGCCGGCGGCAAGCACCTTGCAGAGGTAGGCGGTTTTTGCTTCAAGATGCACCGAAAGGGCGATTTTCAAATTTTCAAAGGGCTTTTCTTTTATAAAAGCTTCCTCAATGGCGTTAAGGAGGGGCATATTGCGCTTGACCCATTCGATTTTGGTCCTGCCAGATTCCCAAAGATTTATGTTTCTTATTTCACTCATTTTTATTTCTTGCCTTTCGCTTGTTATGGCTTATTATAGGCGTTTGGCGTATGGATGTCAATGTTATTCGGCTATCATCCCTACTGAATGCCCAATATTCTTAACCTTAAACCGATATAGTCGGTAACGGTGATTTTACCGTCGTCGTTGAAGTCGGCGGCCGTAAGATAATCGCCGCTAAGGGATTCTATTCCTAAGATATAAAGCCGCAGAGGTATATAATCCCTGACATCCAAAGTGCCGTCGGGGGTTATGTCCCCCTTGACAATCGCCTGCTTTTCAAACATCAGGGTATTTCCGCTGTAAGCCTTTACTACGTCGCCGGTGGCGATATTCCCGCTGACGGCGGTGCTGTTCCGGTAGATATCAACCCGGCTGTTTTGCTTGAAGACATCGGTCTTTTTGCCGGCGGTTTTTAAGATAAGATTACTGCCGTAAATATATGCTTCGGCTTCAATTGTTAAGATATCCGATAAATTCTGGGGGGTGATTTTACCTTCGATATATTTGCAGTAGCCGAGATTACACCAGCCCTCGGCTCCTTTGAAGCTGGCCTTTCCCCAGGTTTCCCCCGACACGGTCACCTTTTCGGAAATTTGTATTTCCGTCAGATAGGGCATTATGGCAATCGACGAATAATTTCCACCCGCGCCGCTTCTTAAATTAAGTCCGCTTGAGGGTTTTACCCGCCACAGCTCATACCCCAAAGGGGTTCCTTCATATTTGGTATAAGCGGGGATCCCGTAGCAAAGTATGTAGGGAGAATTTAAGGGATAGGTGTTTGAAACAACCCCGTCGGAGGCGTTTCCCTCAATGGTTACAACATGAGTACCGGTGGTGTACCACACAATCCCTACATGGTCCCACAAACTGGAGGTGGACCAGTGGAAAAAGATTAAATCACCCGGAAGGGGGTTGTAGTTGTTGGGGTATTTCCAGTCCACATGGAAGTTGTACCATCCCCCCACTTCGGAGGGAGAGTCCGCCTTTGCCCTGACAGCGTTTGCGATTATGGATTCGGGGATTCCCGCCTGCCTTGCGCACCAGGACACGAACATGGCGCACCAGGCGTCGAAATAGCCCTGTCCCCAATCTAAAATTTCGGTGCCGATCCAGTAGCCGTATTCAGAGTAATTGCCGCTGCCGTTTTTGTTTGAGCCGTTCAGCTCGGAAAAGCTGTTGCCCTCGTGATAGCCCAACTGGGACTTCGCCACATTCACCAGATTGGTACGCATATCCGAAGTCAGCTTTATGTCCATAAGACGCTGATAATACACCGACTGGACATAAGGGGCCGAATAGGGATATCCCCCCCTAAGAGCCTGGGTGCTGAGCGAAAGCACCGAAAAAATAAAAATAAATACCAAAACAAAGGAGATTGTTTTTTTCATTGATAACATACCTTTCAACCCGTCTATATATAGAATATAATGTATATAGGGTTATTTTGTCAAGGGAAACAGCCGTCTTTTCGTTATTTGTTACAAATATGGGTTTTAAATACAAAATATCGGTTTCATTGTTACGAAATTTTGCCGTAACCCTTGACAACATTGGTTTTTTATGATATTATGCGACACAAGATAGAGGCGCGTCAAGCGAACAGTAACCGGGTCAAAAAGGCCGCAACCTTCCGGTGAAAGGCGCTGACGCCGAAGACGGAAAATTTTGCGGATATTTTCCGGTCTGGGCGACGGCAGAATATGCCTTCGACTGTCGCAATTAATTGCGGAGAGCTATCATAAATAAGCAATACTTTTTATTGTCGTATTGTATTTATGGTGGCCGCCGTCAGCGGCTTTTTTGTTTATATAAGAAAGGAGATTTCATTATGGAAAAGAAAAGAGTTTTCAAAGGCGTTGCCACCGCAGTCATTACCCCCTTTAACGAAAACGGGGTGGATTATGATGCTTTTGCTAAAATAATCGACTGGCAGATTGATTCCGGCATTGACGGGCTGGTGGTTTGCGGTACCACCGGTGAAGCCTCCACCCTGACCGACGAGGAACACCGGCAGGTTATCGACTTTGCGGTAAAACAGGTTGCGGGGAGGGTACCTGTTATTGCGGGCACCGGCTCAAACGATACGGCATATGCCATCGAGCTTACCAAGCATGCCTGCGAATCGGGGGCTGACGCGGTGCTTCTGGTTACCCCCTACTACAATAAATGCACCCAGAAGGGACTTGTTGCCCTCTTTACCGAACTTGCCGATATTTCCGCCAAGCCGGTTATTCTTTACAACGTGCCCTCAAGGACCGGGATAAACATCGAACCCAAAACCTACGCCGAGCTTGCCGAACATCCCAATATTTCGGGATTCAAGGAGGCAAACGGCAATATTTCAAAGATAGTCGAAACCATGTCCTATGTTCAGGGAAAACTGGATATGTATTCGGGAAACGACGACCAGATTGTTCCCCTTATGGCACTGGGGGGTGTGGGGGTTATTTCGGTGCTTTCCAACATTATGCCCTCCCGGACGAGGGAAATCTGCAATTCCTTCTTTGAAGGGGATATCGAAAGGGCGGCAAAGCTTCAGTACAGGTACCACGCCATAATCGACGCCCTGTTCAGCGAGGTAAACCCCATTCCCGTAAAGGCGGCAATGAACGAAATGGGCTTTTGTAAGGATATTATAAGACTGCCCTTGACCAATATGGAAAAACCCAACCGTCAGAAACTGGTTGAGCTGATGAAAGGATTCGGTCTGGTATGAAAATTATTTTAAACGGCGCTTTAGGGCGGATGGGAGAAGAAGTTGACAATTTAATAAAAAAAGGTTATAAAGGAATTACCGTAGCGGCATACTGCGATGTTTCCTCCCTGACACCTGAGGTATACAATAAGCTTTCCGCTATAACCGTCGAGGCGGACGCCGTTGTGGATTTTTCCCACCATTCGGCAACCGAAACCCTGTGCGGTTATGCTATTGCAAGGAATATCCCCCTTGTCATTGCCACAACGGGGCAAACCGGGGAGGAAATGACTGTTATCCAGACCGCCGCTAAGGCTGTTCCCATATTCCTTTCCCCCAATATGTCGGCAGGGGTTGCCTTTTTGAATGCGGTGGTAAGAAAGGCGGCGGCCTTCTTTTCCGATGCGGATATCGAAATCGTGGAACGCCACCATAATAGGAAAGTCGATTCCCCCAGCGGCACGGCAAAGCTCCTTGCCGAAACCGTAAGCAGTGCCACCGGCGGTGAGATTGTCTACGGCAGAAACGGGCTTTCCCCAAGGAAAAAGGGGGAAATAGGCATTTCCGCCGTCAGGGGGGGTAATGTAAAGGGGATCCACGAAGTTACCTTTTATTCGGAAAACGAAACCTTTACCATAACCCACTCCGCCGAAAGCCGGGGGATGTTCGCCGAAGGGGCGTTAACCGCCGCATTGTTTTTGCAGGGGAAAAAACCGGGTTTATACACCATGAAGGATTTGTTCGGGGATTTGTAATGAAAATCGAATTTGTTAAAATGCAGGCCACCGGCAACGATTATATTTATATCGACTGCTTCAAGCAGAATATCGGAAACCCTTCCGAACTTGCCGTCAAAATGTCGGTCAGACAGTTTTCGGTGGGAAGCGACGGGGTTATACTGGTTATGCCCTCAAAAATCGCCGACGGCAGGATGAGAATGTTCAATGCCGACGGCAGCGAGGGAAAAATGTGCGGAAACGGAATCCGCTGCGTGGCAAAGTTTTTATATGACGAAGGCTACGTCAAAAAGGATACGCTGACGGTCGAAACCGCCTCCGGTGTCAAAGCCGTTAAGCTGGATATAAAATACGGAAAATGCGTGGGGGCAACGGTGGATATGGGGTATGCCTCCTTCAACCCCAAGGATATTCCCGTTTTGTTTGAAAACGAGGTTATCCGGCAAAAAATCGGCGATTTTGAATATACCTGCGTTTCCATGGGAAATCCCCATGGGGTATGTTTTACTGAGGGTATTGACAATATGGATATTCAAACGCCGGGGAACCTGCTTCAGAATTCCCCCCTGTTCCCCCAAAGCGTCAATGCGGAATTTTGTGAGGTTGACGGCGAAAACCTTAAAATGCGGGTCTGGGAAAGGGGTTCCGGGGAAACCCTTGCCTGCGGCACGGGTGCCTGCGCTTCGGTGGCGGCGGCGGTAAAAACCGGAAGGCTTCCCTACGGAAAGGAAATAAAAGTCAGCCTTAAAGGCGGGGACTTATATATAAAATGCGACAGCGACTACCATATCACCATGACGGGGGAGGCTAAACGGGTTTACCGGGGAATTTATGAGCTTAAAGATTAAAATTAACGACAATTATAAAAATTTAAAGCCCAGCTATTTGTTTTCGGATATCGGAAAACGGGTCAGAACATTTACATCAAATAACCCCGATGCGGATATTATCCGTCTCGGCATTGGGGACGTTACCCTTCCTCTGCCGGAATGTGCCGTCAAAGCCATGGAACGGGCATCAGGGGAAATGGGAAACGCCGAAACTTTCAGGGGTTATCCCCCCGAATACGGCTATGATTTTCTCAGAGAGGCTATTGCGGAAAGGTATAAAACCTTCGGCGTAAGTCTTAAGGTAAATGAGATTTTCGTTTCCGACGGGGCGAAGAGCGACGTGGGGAACATTACCGATATTTTAGGAAATACCCCCGTCTGCATACCCGACCCGGTTTATCCGGTGTATTACGATTCCAACCTGATGGAGGGGCGGGAAATTGTTTTAGTAAAAGGGAACACCGGAAATTCCTTTCTCCCCACCCCGGAAGGACTTGAAAAAAGAGCGTTTGTCATTTATCTTTGTTCCCCCAACAACCCCACCGGCGCGGCGTATGACAAAGCAGGGCTTAAAGAATGGGTGGACTTTGCTTACGATACCGGCTCGTTGATTGTGTTTGACGCGGCATACGAGGCCTTTATTGACGGCGGCGATTACCCCCATTCCATTTATGAAATCGAAAAAGCCGGAGATGTTGCCGTTGAAATCTGCTCTTTTTCCAAATTTGCCGGCTTTACCGGTACCCGGTGCGCCTGGTGCGTCTTCCCGGAGGAACTGAAATGCAACGGTATAAGCCTTAACTTCCTTTGGTCAAGGCGGCAGGCCACCAAATTCAACGGGGTTTCCTATATCGTCCAGCGGGGGGCGGAAGCTTCCCTTACCGGCGAGGGGATAAAGCAGTGTATGGAAAATATCGCATATTATCGGCGGAATGCTAAAATTATTGCCGATTGTCTTGAAAAGGCGGGCATATGGTTTACCGGCGGAAAGCACTCCCCTTATCTGTGGCTGAAATGTCCGGGGGATATGGGGTCATGGGAATTTTTCGATTTGCTCCTTGAAAAGGCCTTCATTGTGGGTACCCCCGGGGAGGGTTTCGGAGAATGCGGCAGGGGCTTTTTCAGGCTTACATCCTTCGGGTCCTATGAAAATACCCGGAAAGCTGCCGAAAGGCTGGAAAGGTTCTTCAAAGAAAACTTTTAGGAAGGGTTTTATGCTGTACAAAAATCTTAATGTGAATGAAAAGGGGCATCTTACCATAGGCGGAATAGATGCGGTTGAGCTGGCAAAAGAGTTCGGCACCCCCCTGTATGTCCTTGACGAGGATGTTTTACGGGAAAACGCAAGAGAATATGTAAATTCCCTGCGGGAGTATGCGCCGGAAGGGTCAATGCCCTATTTTGCTTCAAAATCCCTGTCCTTTAAGGAAATCTACCGGATTATCGCAAGCGAGGAGATGGGGACGGATCTGGTTTCCCCCGGCGAGATTTACACCGCCGAAAGCGTGGGCTTTGATATGGCAAAAACCATCTTCCACGGCAACAACAAAACCGATTCCGACATTGAGTATGCCATGAAAAGCGGGGTCGGCTGCTTTTGTACCGACACCTTTGAGGAAATCGAAGCGGTTGACCTTATTGCCGGAAGACTTGGAATCAGGCAGGATATTCTACTCCGCATAACTCCGGGGGTGGACGCCCATACCCACAAGGCGGTTACCACCGGGAACGTGGATTCCAAGTTCGGATTTCCCGTGTTTTCGGGGGATGCGGCTGTGGCGGTTAGGCTTGTCCTTTCAAAGCAAAACCTGGTCCTTAAGGGGATACACTGTCATATAGGCTCCCAGATTACAGATATCAAGCCTTTCCTTGATACCTCCGATATTATGCTTAACTTTATAAAGCAAACCGGGTTCGACTGCGAGGTTCTTAACTTAGGCGGGGGTTTCGGCATTGCCTACAAAGAAGGCAGCGGCAGTCTGAATATTACCGAAGGGGTTAAGACCCTGTGCGGGTATATCGGGGAAAAATGCAATAAACTAAATATAAAAATGCCGAAAATATTTATGGAGCCGGGCAGGTCGGTGGCGGCAGCCGCCGGCGTAACACTATATACCGTCGGGTCGGTTAAAATCATACCCGATGTTAAAAATTATGTTTCCGTTGACGGCGGGATGACCGACAACCCCCGCTATGCTTTGTATAAGTCGGCATACACCTGCCTTCTGGCAAATAAAATGAACGGAAAGGCGGATTTTACCTGCTCCGTTGCCGGACGCTGCTGCGAAAGCGGCGACCTTATTCAGGAAGACGTAATTATCCCCAGGCCGGTACGGGGGGATATTCTCGGAGTGCTGGGGACGGGGGCATATAATTTTTCGATGTCGTCAAATTACAACCGTCTCTGCCGTCCCGCAACGGTTATAATATCCGGCGGTAAAGCGAGAATTGCAATTAAGCGGGAAACCTTTGAGCATTTAACCGCCCTTGAAGTTTAGAGAGGTTAAAAGTGAGCCATTATTTTATCGAGGACAAAAACTTAAAGCACAACATTAAAAAAATAATCTATTACTACACCGACAAAAGGTTTGTGTTTACCACCGATTCGGGGCTTTTTTCTAAAGACCATGTGGACGAGGCCACGGATATCCTGCTTAAAAACATCCCTCCCCTGTCGGGTTCCCTTCTGGATATGGGGTGCGGCTACGGCTGTATAGGCATCGTTCTGGCGAAAATGTATAACCTTAAGCTTACCCAGTGCGACATCAACGAAGCCGCCTTTGACATGACAAAAATCAACTGCAGGGAAAACGATGTTGAGTCGGAAATCATCAAGTCGGACTGCTTTGAAAATATCGGCGGCACTTTCGACACCATAGTCATAAATCCCCCCATCCACGCCGGAAAAGCGGTCACCTATAAAATGTTTGAGGATTCGGTAAACCACCTTAACCCCGGGGGAAAGCTGTTTATCGTAAACTTTAAAAAGCACGGGGCCGAATCAACCCAGGAAAAACTTACTGATCTTTTCGGCAACTGCGAAACATTATACAAAAAGAAGGGGATTTTTGTGTTCTGCTGCACGAAAGTCTAAATTAATATTACGAAAATACCCAAATTTCGGGTATTTTTATTAAATATCCACTGTATTTTAATCCGCCAATCTGCATATTTAGGTATATCGAATATTGACAAAAAACCTTGTTGGTGTAAAATATCATTAAGTTAATCTCACCGGAAGAAAGGGGATTTTATGAAAAACATACCCGAATTCTTCGGCTGCATGGTTTTCAATGACGCCGTAATGAAGGAAAGGCTGAAGCCCGAGGATTACGATGCCTTTAAGAAAACCACCGTCGAGGGAAGGCCCCTGAAAGCCAATATCGCCGACGTCATCGCCGTCGCCATGAAGGAATGGGCGTTGGAAAAGGGGGCTACCCATTTCACCCACTGGTTCCAGCCCATGACCGGCTTTACGGCGGAAAAACACGATTCCTTTTTAACCCCCCTGCCCGACGGCAGGGCTATAATGGAGTTTTCGGGGAAAGAGTTGATTTCCGGCGAATCCGACGCCTCCTCCTTCCCTTCCGGGGGACTGAGAGCCACCTTCGAGGCAAGGGGCTATACGGCGTGGGACCCCACCTCCAACGCTTTTATAAAGGACAACGTGCTTTGCATACCCACCGCCTTCTGTTCCTACGGCGGTCACGCTCTGGATAAAAAAACCCCCCTGCTCCGTTCCATGGAGGCCTTGAACCGGCAGGCGCTGCGAATACTCCGCCTGTTCGGCAACACCGACGTTAAATTCGTTATCCCCAATGTGGGGGCGGAACAGGAATACTTTTTAATAGATAAGGATCTTTACCGCCACCGGGAGGACCTTATGTTCACCGGACGCACCCTCTTCGGCGCCATGCCCCCCAAGGGTCAGGAACTGGACGACCATTATTACGGAGCGATAAACCTCAGGGTTTCGGCTTTCTTCAAGGAACTTGACGAGGAACTGTGGAAACTGGGGATTCCCGTACGCACCGAGCATAACGAGGTGGCCCCCGGTCAGCACGAACTGGCGCCGGTTTACGCCAAAGCCAACGTTTCCACCGACCAGAACCAGCTTATAATGGAAATAATGCAGAATGTGGCGAAGAAAAACGGCTTTATCTGCCTGCTGCATGAAAAACCCTTCAAGGGGGTAAACGGGTCCGGCAAGCATAACAACTGGTCGGTTTCCACCGATACCGGGGTTAATCTCTTCACCCCAGGGGACACCCCCCATCAGAACGCCCGGTTTTTGCTCTTCTTATGCGCCGTCATAAAGGCGGTGGACGAGCATCAGGATTTGCTGAGAATATCGGTGGCCTCAGCCGGAAACGACCGGCGTTTAGGGCAGAACGAAGCTCCCCCCGTAGTTATTTCGCTGTATCTGGGGGACGAGCTCACCGCAATCCTTGATTCCATTGAAAACGATACCGCCTACGACACCAAGGAAAAAACCCTGATAAAGTTAGGCGTTCACGCCATCCCCCGCTTCCCCAGGGATTCCACCGACCGCAACCGCACCTCCCCCTTTGCCTTTACGGGGAACAAGTTTGAATTCCGTATGTTGGGCTCAAAGGATTCCATCGCCTGCGCTAATATGATGATTAACACCGCCGTGGCAGAATCCTTAAGGGTTTTCGCCGACGAGCTGGAACAATCCCCCGACTTCAATTCCGCTTTGCAGAAGCTGATTAAGGAAACCTACCGCAAACATAAAAGGATTATCTTTAACGGCAACGGTTACGACGAAAACTGGATAAGGGAGGCCACCGAGGTGAGGGGGTTACTCAACCTCCGTTCAACGCCGGACTGTCTTCCCCACTACTACCGCCCCGAAAACACAAGGCTGTTTGAAACCCACAGGGTTCTGACCGAGGCGGAAATAAGGTCAAGAAGCGAAATTATCCTTGAAAACTATTGCAAAATAATTAACATCGAAGCCAAAACCATGTCGGACATGGTAAGGCGGTCAATTCTCCCCGCCATAAGCAGATATGCCGGCAGACTGTGCGAGATCGCCAATGCAAAGCGGGATGCCTTGCCGGATTTGCACATCCCCTTTGAGGAGGAAACCGTTGAAAAGCTGAATAACCTTGCCACCGAAATCTACAACCGGAACAAGGAGCTTATGAGTGTCCTTGCCAGCACGGTATGCTTACCTAACGTGGTTGACAAGGCCTACGCTTTCAAAAAAAGCGTTATCCCCCTTATGGACGGGCTCAGGAATGTGGTTGACGAAGCGGAAGGCCTTACCGCCAGCGATTACTGGCCTTATCCCGGCTATTCGGAACTGCTTTTCGGTGTGACTTAAGTATTTATATGCCTTGCAAAAAGTTGCAAGGCATATTTTTATTTCGTTATGTTTTTTGATAAATAGTATAAAAATCCAAATAAAGTATTGATTACTAAGTTTATTTATGATATACTTCCCATGAATCCGAAACCGGGGGGATACCGATGAAAAAATCAAAAGTTTTCCTGAAATTTTTATTTTCAATGCTTTCCGCCTCCTTTATTTTACCTCTCTGCGCCGTAACGGCGGACAATCCGCCCCAGGCAAAAAATATAATTAAGGGACTTTCATATACGGTGGAAACCGGAATTGACATCACATATTCCATCGGCCAGTTCGGGAGAGAAACCGACCCGGCAAAGAAGATGCTGACCGACGGGATAAGATCCTTTTCCCCCAACCATGAAAACACTTCCTGGCATGTATTCTACCGGGGGCTGTCAAGGACGGTAACCTTCGAACTGCCGGAAGTCAGGGCGGTAACCGGCTTTAAGTTTTGTACTTTAAAAAATAATTCCTACGGGATTAATCTTTCCGACTACTATGACCTGTTCGTTTCGGAAAACGGTACCGACTGGATGTTAGCTTTCTCCTACGACAACTCCGACAATGTGGGGGGAGACGATACCGGGCAGTATACCATATCGGCTACGTATATAGGCAGATTCAGGGCCAAATATGTAAGGCTTAAATTCCGGGTTGAGGGCTACACCTACTGTGACGAGATTGAAATATTCGGCACCGACATTGACGGCACCGAGGCGGAATTCGTAAAATACACGGATGATTATAACTATAAAAACGCCTATAACTCCGGAGTCGAGGGCTGCAGGGATATTGCCCTCCTTTACTGCGGCTACAAGGGCAGCTATGACAAAAGCTATGTGGAAAACACCGAAGAAGAAATGCTGTACTACTGCGGTTATATATCCGAAACCGGCGAAATTCTTGACACCATGTTCGATTCGGTTATGTTTTCCGCCATCGGCAACACCCTTCCTTCAGGTAGGAACTTCAAACGGGGGTTCGACCCGCCTCTTATGTCCGACTGGCAGTTTTTCATTGATTCCGTTTTCGATGAAGAATTCAACTGCGGGGCAATAGAACGGGCTCTGGATAAAGTCAAACAAGCCACCGGAAAACCCGATTACACCATGAAACTCATTGTAAATATGCCCTACCCCAACATTTCCCCAAGCGAGCCCTTCGGGGACATAGACGGGGACGGCAAAGAGGAATACTGCCGCAACCGGGAGGAACAGCTTAAAATTTTCGCTTGGTTTATGGATGCGGTTATCGCAAAGCTGGAGGAAAGGAATTATAAAAATATCCGCCTGGGAGGTTTTTACTGGGAATCCGAAAGTATAAAACCCGCCTGGGGCAAGGAGGAAAGTGTCCTTATAAAAGGGGTGGCGGATTTAATCCACGAAAGAAAGCTTCACTTTTTCTGGATTCCCCTCCTGTTTGCCACCGGAATGGATAAGGTGGAGGAGCTGGGCTTTGACGTTGCCATGATGCAGCCCAACATTCCCTGGACGGGCTTCGAAAAAATGAAATATGAAATGTTTTACGGCTTTACCGAGGCCTTGAAGAAATACGGTCTTGGGGTGGAAATCGAAGCTTCCTGGGGGATATACAACATAACCAGCCCGGATTCCGACTTAAGAATAAAGCAGTTTTATTCCTATCTTGACGCGGGATATGCTTTAGGATTTATGGAGGAAGCCGCCCATGCTTATTATCAGGACGCCAACCCCGGTATTTTCTATTATCTTGCCAAGGGCAAAGAGGGTAAGCAGCGGCAGATATACGACGATATTCACGCCTTTATAAAACATACCTATAAACCCCATGTTACCCTGTCCGCAAAGCCCCACGAAGCTGTCGCCGGCGAAAAATGCTACGGCTATGTGGGTATAAGGAAGGGGGCATACGCCAATGTCCAGCACGGGAATATTTATCTTGAGGTGGTGTCTCCCCCCGCCCACGGGACGGTGGACATAACGGCAAGCGGGGATTTTACCTACACCGCCGAACCGGGCTTCGAAGGTATGGATTCCTTTACCGTGGTGGCAAGAAACGAATTTGTGCTGACCGAACCGCTGGAGGTAACAATAAGCGTTGCCAAAAAAGAAGACACCGGTTCCGCCGATGAATCGGCTGAAAGCCAGGAACAAGACAACAGTTCAACGACGGCCGAATCAAGCGAAAATACGAAGGAAAACGATAAAAATAAAAACGGCTTTGTTATTCCAGCCGTTGTCGGCGGAGCGGTGGTCGCCGGCGGGATAACGGCAGCCGTGGCGGCAAACAATAAAAAGAAAAAGGGTAAAAAGCAACGGTAAAATCCGTAATCCGGCAACGGATTAATAAGGGAAAGGCTCCCTTGGATAAAAGGGAGCCTCAGACTGAAGACAAATGAGGTAT
>LSQX01366155.1_pt2 | contig 33743 bp, 30 predicted proteins | sample 654561 | NCBI WGS metagenome assembly LSQX01 (sample SAMN04489861, study PRJNA283612) | anaerobic digester metagenome | isolation source: 4 biogas reactors fed with cattle manure at either 37C or 55C with and... | place: Denmark: Kongens Lyngby | collected 2014 | reverse complement strand
ACCCTTCGCTGGGCACCGCGACACCCGCCTCTCCTTGGATGGGCTCCACGAGGATCCCCACGGTGTTCTTGTTGACGGCCTTCCTGGCGGCCTCGAGGTTATCATAGGGAACCACCACGAAACCGGGGGTGAAGGGACCGTAATTGTCCTTTGCTATGGGGTCGACCGAAAAGGACACTATGGTCACGGTGCGGCCGTGGAAATTGTCCTCGAAGACGATGATCTCGGCCTTGTCCTTCTCAACACCCTTCACCAGGTAGCCCCACTTGCGCATGGTCTTTATGGCCGTCTCTACGGCCTCCGCTCCGGTGTTCATGGGGAGGATCATGTCTTTGCAGGTAAGCTCCGACAGTTTTTTTGCGAAGAGGGGCCATTGATCGCTGTAGAAGGCCCTGGACGTAAGGGTGAGCTCGTCGGCCTGGTCCTTGAGAGCTTTGATGATCCTTGGGTGACGATGCCCCTGGTTGACGGCCGAATAGGCTGAAAGCATATCCATGTATCGACGTCCCTCGGGATCTTCCACCCAGATCCCCTCGGCCTTGGTGATGACCACCTCGAGGGGGTGGTAATTGTGAGCGCCATACTGTTGCTCCATCTCCATTAATTCCTGAGAACCGTAACGGGTCATCCTTCAAAACCTCTCCTTTGTATTGAACTTCGAATTATTTTCGTTCATTTTATTTCGCGCTGATAATTTTCATTCAATTTTCGTTACTTTCTATAATTCAAGAAAATACTATCTTCTGCCGAAGAATTTGTCAAAAGATTTCTTTCCATCATTTACGAGAATTAAAACTTTCTCCTTAGTTTAGTTTACTTTCTACCATGGCGTTCCTCTCCTCCTCTTGCCATTAAAGTAGCAGGGGTTAATATAGACCAGCGGACATCTGCACCAGCTCAAAGGACCTTCTCACGGGAGGCTTTATTTCTTGAGTTCACCCAAGGACCTTCTTATTGACCCCCAATGTCACTTCCTACCTGTTGCCTACAGGAAAGCTTTCAGGAAAAGGGGAGCACCTTTTCTCTTTTTTCACGAGAACCCGTGCGAGGCCGAATCTCGCCCCTGCGAATACTCCCGGGGCGACTTTCTTGTTTTGGTCCTGAAAGCCCTGGGGGTACTACAAAGGCTGGGTATTGCAAGGGGCGAACGCTTCCTCAATGGTTTCGGAGCAAATTCCCCCTTGGACCTGGTCTTTCGCCTGGCTGCCGTCCTTGTCGGGGCGACGCCGGTGACCCTGAATTGGCAGGCTGACACGCCGGTAAGGACTGCATTCAAAGCTTCTATGTCCAAGGCAAACCTGATCCTGATCGATGGTCTTCTTGGCGCACCTATTATTGAAGCGGTGAGGGCGGTACGGCCGGGGATCAAAACCTACGACACGAGGAAACTGCAGAAGGAACCGCTTCCGGTTAAGCTGCCGGAACTTGAAGAGCCAAAGGACGAAGCTGAAAAAACGGTGATCTTCACTTCGGGAACCACCGGGGACCCCAAAGGGGTGATCCTGACCTGGAAGGGCTACGACGTCAACACCGGAGCGCTCAGGCACCTCTTCTTAAAAAAACGAAGGGACCCGATGCGGCTGGTTATGATCAATCCTCTCCACCACACGAACTCCTCCGCCCTTTCGGAATGGTTCCTTCGCGAACCGGGAGCGGTCATTCATATGCTTCCCCGCTACACAACCGCCTATTGGAGAATCCTAGCGGAAACGGCCGAACAATCCCAGGGGCTAGTCGTCGCACCCTGCGTCTCCCGGCACTTCGATTTTCTCGAGGAGCTCGATTCAAGGGGCGAACTACCCATTGAAAAGGAGAGGCTCAAAAAAGCCCTGTCAAAGGTCTCTTTTCTCATGGGCTCCGCACCGGTAGGACAAACAACCGTGGAAAGAGTGCTCCGATGGTCGGGGCGCCTTCCCCTGGTAAGGTTCGGATCCACCGAGACCTGCCTCCAGGTGCTCGGGTCGCCGCCGGAATTACCGGAAAACCAGTTGATGAGCGCCTTCCAGGCCGGCTGGGGGAGAACACCCGCGCCCGGATACTATATCGGACGGCCCCATCCCTCTTTCACCGAAGCTGCCGTAGTGAAGGGCGTCCTTCCCGGAAAAGGGGGCTTCATGGAACCCTGCGCGGAAGGTGAGGAGGGATACCTCGTCGCCCGGGGCGGGAATCTTATGAAGGGCTACCTGGATGACCCCCGGTCGACGGCGGCGGTTCTCCATGAGGGTTGGTACCTCGGTTTCGGGGACATCGGTTTCCGCCTGGGAAACGCCCATGATGGAAGGGACGATTTTTACTGGGTCGGCCGGGAGTCGGCATTGCTCATTAAGGGTGGCGCCAACTATTCCTGCGAGCAGATCGCAGCGGAATTATCCGATTTTGCAAGATCCCGTTACGCCCTTGAGGCGGGATCCTTCGATCTTGCCGTAACAGGCGTCAGAATCGAAAGCGAGCATGAGGATTCCTGCTGCGTTACCCTGGATATCTCAAGGCTGCCGACGGACGCGCGAAAAGAGATAGAAAGAACCTTCATCCCTGAAGCCTCGAAGCATGTATCCAAGAGCTCCCGGCCCGACAGGCTCCGCCTTGGCTCCATACCCCGCAACTTCAAGGGAGCACTTGAAATAAAAGAGCTGAAGAGGGTCTGGCTCGAGGAACTTGCCGGTGAGGAATCCGCCCCCCTTTGCCTCTAAGAAAAAACGACGGACACAAGACAATACGACGAAGAGCCGTTCATTCGAGCCTCTCCATGACGGTGGCCATTATCTCCTTGCTGTACCCCAGGTCCTGGTCTTCCCGGGCGGCCCGCATTTCATCCATGTCCTTGAAAGAACCTTTAAGATGAGAGTGGACCGTGACGACCACCAGGCAATCCCCCCGCAACGCCCAGAGACTGGTGCCACTCCAAAAGGAGCCTTCACCGAGGCCTTCGAACTCTCTCAATGTCTTGGAGGCGTATTCATGGGCTCTCCTGGCTTTGACTTGACGATCGAAGACATCCTTCGCCGAATCGTGGATGCCTTCTTCCGCTATTGATTCATCGGTAGCCAACCTCACTTTGACCTCGAAGACGCTCCCTTCTTTGCGGTAGGCATATCTGCAGGTGAGCCCCGCTGGAAGGGTTGCCTCTATAACCCTTTCTTCGGTTATGGATTCCTTTAAAATAGCCTCGGCATCCTGCTTGGTGAACAGTTCGCAGGGCGCGAGAGGAGTGGCCGCGCCTAGGGGGGAAACAGGGCAAACGGCCGTGATTCCCAGCAGGATAGCGGAAACCGAGAAAAGGGCTCTCCATCTGGTTCTCATGATCGATACCTCCTTTTGGATTGACAAGGCGCGGGGACTCGCTTCATCTTTACTTTTATTAGTTCCCATGGTAGTCAGCCAGATTAAAATTGTCAATCCAGAGGCCCAACTCAGGCAATTCCCTTTTGACTCCAATCCGGGATAAGGAATTCAGGATAAAAGTCTTTCGCCTCTGACTCGCTCCTGGGATAGGATGGGGGAAATTGCTGTTAGAATGAGCCAGTACCGGGACTTCTTTTTGGGAGGCTTTTTCGTGGGCAATATTTTGATGATGGCCCTGTGCTTTGCCGCAGGGATAATTCTTCGTCGAAGTGGGCGTCTCCCGGCTTCCACGCCGGCGGTACTGAACTCCTACATAATAAACGTGGCCCTCCCGGCGCTGACCCTGCTCCATATTCACGACCTGGAATACTCACCCGGGCTGGCCTATCCTGCCGCCATGGCCTGGGTTCTCTTCGTGGGAGGGTTTTTTCTATTCAGACAAGCGGGCAGGGTCGCCAACCTCTCAGCGGGGACGGTAGGCGCGCTTTTCCTGACCGGGGGGCTGGGTAATACCTCCTTCGTCGGCTTGCCCATGATCGAGGCGTTCTATGGCACGGAGTACTTGGGGATAGGGATCCTGATCGATCAACTGGGTTCCTTCCTGGTCCTCTCGACGATCGGGATCATCCTGGCCGTTTCCCAATCCTCCGGGAAGACTTCACCTTCAGTCATCGCCAGGAAGATCCTGGCTTTCCCTCCCTTTATCGCCCTCCTGGCCGCTTTCGCGCTGACTCCTTTTGCGTACCCGGAATGGGCTGGCGAGGTCCTGGGAAGGTTGGGCGCGACCCTCCCGCCCATCGCCCTTTTATCGGTGGGTTTCCAATTGAGAGTAGGGAAGGTGCGGGACAAGATCGGGCCCCTTGCTTTGGGGCTTTTCTACAAGCTTCTCCTTGGTCCCGCCCTGGTGGCGGCGCTCTTCATCCTGGTCCTCGGCGCCAAGGGAACGACGATACAGGTCACCATCTTCGAAGCCGCCACGGCGCCGATGATCACGGGGAGCATCGTGGCTTCGGAACATGGCCTTGATCCCGACCTGTCGGCGCTGATGGTGGGGGTCGGAATTCCCCTGTCCTTCCTGACCCTTCCCTGCTGGTGGTGGATCCTGGCCCGTTTTTGACCCTCGGCCAAGGTCCGGTCCTTTCATGCTCCACCGTGATTGATTCAACCATGGGTGGCTTGGTCCTCTTCTTCATGCAAGGACGCCGTCCAAGAAAATGAGTTCCTCCACATCCACCGAAAAGGCAATCCCCCCACCGGGGCGGGTCAGACAATCGCTCTCCCCCAGAGTTTCCATTATCGCGGAAGACTTGTTCCTTTCTGCCACTACCAGGAGAATTTCCTTTTCAGGAAAAAGGGGTATGCCGAGGAATTTCACGTCCTCCTCGCTGGCGGTCCCCCTGGCTTTCAGAATGGTCCCGCCCATCGCACCAGCTTTCCGGGCGATGGCCATTATATCATCGGCACATCCCCCGTTGACGATGACACAGATCATTACCATACCTTCATCTTCTTTCACTGCCTTCCTCCTTTCGACGATCTCTCGGGCGGTGGAACCCTTCCCCAGGCGATGGACGATCCCGGAAACATCCAGGAGAAGCCCCATGCCCCGGCTACCCTTAACGGCATCCCTACCGTGAATCCTGAGCGCGTTCATGACGGGGGCGACTTCCTCCCCCTGGACAAGGGTGAAGACCATTTCCTCCCTAAAATCACCGATGCAGAAGAAATCGGCAAGAGCGCTGTCGCTCTTTCCCTTTCCCAGAACGATCGTGCCGCCCCTGGCCCCCGCATCGCGGGTGAAGGCCACGATCCGGTCGCCGTGGCCTTCCCTGACGATGCACAGGATCAATTTCCCGGGAGATCCATAGTTCTCTCGGCCCATCATGAATCCTCCTCCCTGTCGATTCGTTCCATCCTCTTTTTTTCGGCCTCTTTTTCCTTGCGCCTGAACATTAACCCGAGCACCTGGATCGTAATCAGGGGCACCATGGCTATCATGGCTACCACCCCGAAACCATCCAGCATGGGATCGCCCCCCGAGGAAGCGGAAGCTCCAAGAGTGAAAGCCAGGACGAAGGTGGACGACATAGGCCCCGAGGCCACGCCTCCCGAATCGAAGGCTATCGCGGTGAACATAGGCGGACAGAAGAGAGTAAGCACGAGGGCGATCGTGTAACCCGGAATAAGAAACCACCAGATGCTTAATCCCGTAAGGACCCTGTACATCGCAAGAGCCACGGCAACCGCCACTCCCATGGAAAAGGCGATAAGCATAAAACGCCTTTTAATACGCCCCCCCGAGACCATCTCTATCTGGTCGTTCAGGACCCAGACAGCTGGCTCGGCAAGGACCACCACGGCCCCCAGGACGAACCCGATGGGAACGAGGACCCAATTGAAGGGAGAGGAACCGATCATCCCCCCGATGACCGACCCGGCCGGAAGGAAGCCGCCTTTCACCCCTGCCAGGAAGATTACCAGCCCCACGAAAGTATACACGAGGCCCTTGATCACTCTCACCACCTGGTTCCTGTTCATTCGGAGCAGCGTTACCTGGAAGACGAAGAGGAAAAGGGCGATCGGCGCCAGGGCCAGGAAGGCTTCTCGGGCGGTCTCGGGAAGCACACCCAGAAAGGCGGAGGCCAGGGAAATCGACGCTTCCATCGCGGGCTCCCCCGTCGATGATGCGGCTTGTCCCCCTCCCTCGAAGATGCCCATGGCAAGAACCGCCATTATGGGCCCAATGGAAGCCAGGCCCACGAGCCCGAAACTATCGCTCTCAGACTCCTTGGCGCCGCGGACAGCGGCAATACCCACGCCAAGGGCGATAGTAAAGGGCACCGTCATGGGACCCGTAGTGGCTCCGCCGGCATCAAAGGCGATCCCCAGGTACCGCGGGGCGGAAAAGTAGGCCAGGCAGAACACCAAGAGGTAGGAACCTATCACCAGGAAATGATAGGGCGTCCTCAGGAGGATCCTGCCCATACCCATGGATACGAAAAAACCCACACCTATCCCGATCATAGAGATCAGGATGGTTTTCGAGATCGTGGGTGTAAACCAGCCGACCTGTGCCACGAGGACCCTGACGTCCGGCTCGGCGAGGGTGATAAAAAAGCCCATGAGGAAACCGGAGAGGACGATGAGCAGGACGCTCCTTTTATGCACGAGGGCGGCGCCTATGCGGTGTCCCATGGGAAGAATCCCCACATCGGTACCATGCAGGAAAGTGCCCAAACCAACTATTATGAGCAGTCCCCCGATGAGAAACCTCGTCAGCAGGGGGACGCCTATTGGCGCCAGCGTGGGGTAAAATACAAGTACCAGGAGCATGATGGGGATGACGGATATGCCTGTCTCCTTGAGCTTTTGAAGCAGGTCCATTGGCGGGATCTCCTTCACCGGATGTCGCCGGGCGGGTGCCCGACATTTTTCACACACCTGCAAGGATAACTCAAGGGAGATAGGTCTTCCACCTTTTTTACGGACCAAAAAGTGCGGTTCACTGAAAGGAGCAGGATCGAAGTGGCAGTTTTCGCGCAAAGGATGAAGGCAATGGAAGGGACGGCGGCCATCATCAGGGAACTCTTCGGTACGATGAACAATCCCGGGGTCATATCCTTTGGCGGGGGAGCCCGGCCAAGGAAGCGCTGCCGGTTGACCTCGTCAGGGAGATCGCCAACGACGTGATCAGGTCCGATCGTCGCGGCGTCGAGGCCCTGCAATACGGGAGCGTGCCCGGACTGTCCGACCTCAGGGAGGCCGTGTCGACAACGCTGCTCGCGCCCAAGGGCGTGACCGCCGACCCCTCGAATATCCTGATCACCGCCGGCGGTCTCGAGGGGATTAACCTCCTCTGCCAACTATTTATCGACCCTGGTGATGTCATCCTGGTGGAATCCCCCACCTTCGTACACTGCGTGGAGATATTCGAGATGTTCCAGGCCCGGTGCGTGGGCGTGGCGATGGACGAAGACGGCATGGTTCCCGAAGACCTCGAGGAAAAGATCAGAAAGCACTCCCCCAAGATCGTCTACCTCATACCGACCTTCCACAACCCTGCGGGGAGGACCCTCTCCCTCGAAAGGCGCGAAAAGATCGCCGAGATCGGAAGCTCCCGCAACGTGATAATTCTCGAGGACGATCCCTACAGGGATATCCGTTACAGCGGGTCGGACCTTCCGCCGATAAAGAGTTTCGATAAAACCGGTCATACCGTCCTGGCCAGCAGCTTTTCAAAGATATTTTCCCCGGGAAGCAGGCTGGGTTATGTTTACGCCTCTGACGAGATCGCGTCGAAGCTCCTCGACGCGAAGACAGCCACGAACTCCCATACGTCCATGTTGCCCCAGGTCATTTGCGCGGAATTTTTCGAACGGGGCCACTACCCCTCCCACCACAGAAGGATCTGCGATCTCTACCGCGAGCGACGTGACACGATGATCGACAGTATCGACAGGTTCTTTCCCGAAGGCACGGAAAGAGTCTACCCCGATGGCGGTCTCTTCACATGGGTTACACTGCCGGGCGGAATCAATACCACCCAACTGCTCGCGGAGTCCCTGGCGAACCCCGATGTAAAGGTCGCCTTCGTGGCGGGCGAGGGCTTCTTCGTCGAAGGCGGAGGAATGGGAAGCGACAGCATGAGGATCAGTTTCGGCAGCGTGCCCCCGGAAAAGATCAGGGTCGGAGCCGAGAGGCTGGGTCGGCTCATCGGGAGCAAACTCGAGTAAAATGGACTGGCAATTCAAGTTCAGGAGTTCTATTTCTTCCTGCCACCCCGGGGGAGGGAGCGCATCGGACCCGGTCGCTCCGGTGGCTCCCTGCCTGAACGGAGCTACAAGTTTTAGCGGGCCCGCGGCGTAGTCCGGAATTCCGGGTTGATCAAACCGGGAACCACCTCATTCCTGAAAAGAGCGACGACGGATTCGACGGCTCCCCGGACCTCCCTGTAAAGGGCTTCAGGCGTCCAGGATGCGAGGTGGGGCGTCAGGATCACGTTCTCCAGCCCGATAAGGGGGTGATCCGGCCCCGGAGGCTCGACGGTGAAGACATCCAGGGCTGCGAAAGCCAGCCTCTTTTCCCCCAGGGCGCCCTTGAGGGCCCTCTCGTCTACAAGCTGCGCCCGGGCCGTGTTTATGATCCCCGCCGAGGGCTTCATCATCCTCAGTTCACGATCGCCGATCATGCCCCGCGTCGAATCGTTGAGGGTGCAATGGAGGCTTAAAACATCCGCCACGGGTAATAATTCATCCACGCTGTCCCTGAAGGACAGGCATTCCGGTTCGCTTCCGTCAGGTTCGTAAAAGGGATCGTGGACTTCGACCCTACAGTCGAAACCCGCCAGGCGCTTCGTGACTTCCTTCCCGATGGCGCCGTAGCCGACGAGCCCCACCATCTTGTCCCTCAGCTCGCGCCCCAACATGTCGGTGGTATTGCGGTTTAAACCCCTGCTGATGGACGAACAAATGAAGGGAAAACGCCTGAGGCAATCGAGCATCAACATCACCGCGAACTCGGCCACGGTCGACGAGTTGGCCCCCGGGACGTAGGTAACGGCTATTCCCCTTCTCGTTGCGGCCTCGATGTCCACGCTGGAGGGTTTACCACCGCACTTGGCGATGATCCTCAGTGAAGGCAGGTCGTCCATGTCCTCAGCCGAAAAGCCGCAACTGGAGGTGATGATCGCGCCCTCCGCTCCCCTGACCACCTTCCTCACCAACTCCGGCCCTATCGGACCCCCGGGGGAAAATAATTCCACCCTTCCGATCTCCTCAAGAGGTCGGTACCACTCCTTTGGCCCTTCCGGTTCGATGATCACTATCTTCCTTCCCGACATATCCTTCTCCTTTGGTCTCTTGAGATGCCCCATGGGATGATTTTAATCCAGTTCTCCTTTTTTATCCCTTCAAGGACCGGACAAAGCACGTTCGCGATGCATCCGGTCATCCCCCGCCCCGGGAAGCTCCCGGGGTGACCCCGGGCGAAAACCCGGGTGACCTTGAGAATCATCCTAATCAGGGCTCTGAAGCGGCTCCCGCGAGCTGATAACCGGGGGAAATATCTTCCTTCCCGGCGACACGCCATGGCCTAAAAGCTGGATTTATGGGATTATTTCCTATAGACTTTTGATCTCTCATGATAACCCGGCCTGGATCTTCCCACTTGACCCGAGGGAGGCTTTCGACTGTGAGATCTGTCCCCAGGTTTTTCTGCCTTGTCCTGACTATTCTTCTGTTTTCATCTCCATCGGCGGCTCAAGCGGCGGGACCCCCGGAGGGGCTCACCCCCCCGGAGCGTTCCGACTTCAGCAACCTTAACTGGACCGAGGCGTTCAAGCTGGCCCATGAAAAGCTCTCCCGGGAATACGCCTTCACAACATGGAAGGGGATCGACTGGGACTACCTCTACGGACGATTCTTTCCGGAGGTGGAATTCGCCTCGGCGACGTGCGATGAACGATCCTTTTATCTCCTGCTCCGCCAATACGTCTTCTCCATACCTGACGGTCACATGGCCCTGGTGTCAGAAAACACCGACATCCCCGCCGACGTGGCAAGGGAGAGCGCCGGCGGAGGTTTTGGGCTGACCGTAGCGGAACTGGACAACACCAGGGTTATCGCCGCAGCTGTAACCACCGATGGGCAGGCTGCCCTGGCCGGGATAGAGCCTGGAGCCGAAATAATCACCTGGAACTGCCTCCCCGTGGCAATGGCCATCTCCGGGGTGTCCGTGGGCAACACTCCCTACCGGCCACTAATGCCAGGGGCCTTTGCCGGCTATGAAAGTCCGCAGGCCACGAGCGAGAATCACCGCCTGGAGCAGGTTAAACTCCTGGCTAGAGGGCCTGTTGGCAGCAAAGCCACCTTGGTGTTCAGGAACCCCGGTTCTGACAACCTCCAGGTGGCCATCCTGACAGCCCTCGATGACAAGGGGGCCACCTTTGACATGCTCGATTTCGCCGCCCGGCCGGACTTTTCCGACAAGGTCGACTTCTGGATGTTCCCCGAAGGTTACGGCTACATAAGGCTCAGGGCGGAGGTCGACCCCAGGGACATGGATGCCTACCCGGTTCACATACTGGAGCAATTCCGGGAAGCGATCCGGTCCTTCGTGGCTTCGGACGGCCAGGGCTTGATCGTTGACATCAGGGGCAACTACGGCGGACAGGACGAACTGGCCGCCGACATTTGTGGTTTCTTCTTCACCGGCGAAGAATTTTACGAATCCCTGGAGATGTACGATAAGCGAGATGGCACCTTTGTCAACCTGGGCGAACTGACCATAACGCCCAAGGAGCCGTACTTCGGCGGACCCGTGGTCGCTCTTATCAATCCCGGTACAAAGAGCTCCGGCGAGGGCATCGCCCATTTCCTGTCCCAAGCCTTCCAGAGTCGGACCGTCGGTTTTCACGGCACGAACGGCTCCTTTGGCCTGGCAGGAGGTGAGATCATCATGCCCGGCGGTTATACTATCAAGTATCCCTATGGCCCCTCTCTCGACCAGCAGGGACGGGTCCAGATCGACAGCCGTTTCGGCGAGGGCGGCGTAACCCCCGATCTCAGAGTCCCCAAAAATGTCCAAAACGTCCTCGCCTTCGCCGAGGGCTTCGATGTAGAACTCGAATACGCCATTGAATATCTGAACAAAGTATCAGCAGGGGAAATTGAGGAAGACGAATCGCTGATGGCGCAATAAAGTGCCGGTAGCTCTTTCGAAAATGTAAGGAGGAGACGAAATGAACAAAAAAAAGATCACCCTGATCTTTTTGGTATGCGCGGTCCTGGTGCTGGCGCTCGCGGGGTACACCATGGATCTGGCTACGAACCTGGTGAAGGACAAGATAACCCAAGCCGTGGAGGAAAGCCTGGGCTTGCGGATAACCCTGGGAGATGTCAGGGGAAACCCCTTCAGGGGATACAGGATAGAAGGGGTCACCCTCTCTGCCGACGGGGCTGACCTCCTTACCGCCCGGGGGGTCGGCGCGAAGGTCTCGCTTTTTTCGTTACTCGGAGGAGGCCCCCCAGTATCTCTGCTGGAAGTGGTCGGCTTCGATTCCGACGTGGAAAGAGTCAACCGGTTGATATCCAGGATCCGGCCGGGTGAGGGTGGGGGGGAACTACCCTTCAAGAAGGTCCGCCTTACCGACGGCCGGTTCAGCACCCCCTGGACAGTAAGCACGCTTAAGGCCATGACGGTCTCCCTGAACAAGGACAGGTTTGACACAGACCTTGACCTCCTTCTGGATGACCTTCCCGTGAAGGGAAATATCGCCTTCACCTTGGCGGAAGGCGCTTCCACCTTGAAGAAAATGGACCTAAGGATCGGGGAAGGAAGGCTTTCCGCCTCGGGCCAGGTGATGCCCGAACTATCCGTTCAGGGCAACGCTCGGTCTCTGGATATCGCCAGGCTCGTTTCTTTTTGGCCCGGCACAAATTCAGAACTTTTCAAGGGACTCCTTTCGATGGACTTCGCCGCGCGGGGGACATGGCAGGATCCGGAGATATCCGGCCACCTCGATTATTCCGGAAGCCTTGTCTCGGGCATCCCCGTTGAAAAGGCTTCCGCCCGGTGGAAATTTATCAACAATCGGCTTGACGTGGCCGACCTGGAGGCCTTCACCCTCGGCTTTCCCCTTAAGGGCGACCTGGCTTTCGTGTTCGACCCCAAATCACCCCCTCGGATGAAAGTGGACCTCAAGGGTTCCGCCGCGGACCTGGAAACCCTCTCGCAGGTCTCCAAAAAATTGAAGGGCGTGAGCGGCACTCTGGACCATTTCTCGATTCTCCTCGAAGGCCAGGTCTCCAACCCCGAAGGCCAGGTCTCCTTCGAGGCACGAAAACTCGGTTTCAGGGACTATACCGCCAGTGCCACCAGCATAAACGCCAGGATAAAGGGCGGTAATATCAATATCGCCGGCAGGGGCGAATTCGAAGGCGCCCCACTTTCCTTAAACGGGACAGTGTCAAATTTCATGAGAAGTCCGACGGCTTCCCTGCAAGGGACCTTGAGGTCCCTTTCGCTGGATTCGCTGAAGAAGATCGTTCCGGCCGTGGGAGACATGGACTTGAAAGGGCACTTGAACGCCGATTACCGGTTGTCCGGCTCCGCCCAGGCCCTGGGGTTGTCCGGCAAAATCTGGTCGGAAAGGGTCACCCTGGGGCCGAATACCCTGGAGAGGCCTTCGACCTTCTTCGATTACCATCTCAAAGAAGACCTTCTTTCCTTCTCCGACATGAAAGCCGAGTGGAAGAGGGCCGTCATCTCCGGTAAAGGCAAGATATCGAACCTGACTTCCGACAAAAGGACGGGAGACATCGCGATACTTGCCTCGAATCTAGACCCTGCTTTCTTCTCTACCTTCTACCCGCCCGTATCCGGATATCGCCTGAAAGGAGAAATGGCTGTAGAGGCCGAGGTCAAGGGCCCTCTATCGAGGCCCTCTGTCCATGTCAGCCTTCTTTCCAGGGCGCTCTCGCTCATGGACGATTACAGCTTTACGAACCTGAGGGCCGGCACGGACATCTCCGACCTCAAGGCAGGGATCCCCTCCGACCTGCGCCTGGATATCAGCGCTGATTCCGCCTCGATAGCGGGAACCATGATCCAGGCGTTGAAAGTGGAGCTCGAGAAAAAGGCGAAGGTCATAACGATAAGACAGGGGAACGCTTTGATGGGCGCGGGGACCCTTACGGCAGGCGGGAGCGTCACCCTGGAGGACCCCTTGGAAAAGACGGCCCTTAACCTGGCCGTGAAGGCCTCGAACATCGACCTCGAAAAGATGACCCTCAAGGGGGGCGCGAAGCTCCCGCTGGCTGGCATCCTTACGGGCGATGCCGTCGCTAACGGGGTTTTCGAAAACCCGAAGCTCTCGATAAACGCCACAGCGCCCTTCATCGCTGCCGCGGGCCTCAAGGTGGACGGCGTAAAGGTCAAGATCTCCGGGGACACAACCAGCATGAGGATAGAAGACCTTTCCGGCAAGGTGGGAAACGGTTCAATGTCGGTCACAGGTGACGTCCGGCTGACGCCCTTTGCCTCCGATCTGGAAATCAACGGCAAGAGCCTGGAGCTGAATCCCCTCCTCTCGAGATTCGAGAAACTCAAGCCCCTGAATATCACCGGGAAAGCCGACTTGGAGTTCCAGGGCCGTTTCGGTAAAGGAGGAAATAGCGGTTCCGGCAAGGCCACTTCAGCCTCGGTCCGGGTCATGGGAATGGAGATAACCAATATAGTCCTTCCCCTGGCGCTGGACGGGGAAAGGCTGACTTCACCCGACGGGGCGGGACGGCTCTACGGGGGGAAGATACTGAACGATTTCGCGCTGAATCTGTCGGGCATGACTTTCTACGACGAGGTAGAGATTAAGGACACCGATGTGGACGCGCTCCTGAAGGAAGCTTTCAATCTGCAGGGGCACATCACCGGCAGGGCCGAACTTTTCGCGAAGCTGAACGGAAGCCTCGGCGAGCAGTTGAAATATACGGGCAAGGGACTTCTCAAGACGGGTCAGGGACAGATCTCGGGGTTCAAACTGGTCGACCTGATGGCCGCTGTCCATCGCTCCAAGGGACTACAGTTCGCCTCGGTCTACGCCCCCTTCGACCTCCAGACGGGGAAACTGATCCTGGCCAAGGACACCCTGGTCAGGGCGCCGCAGGGGGATCCCCTGTACGAATTCCTGGCCGCGTCGGGAGGCGTGGGACCGGACAGGAAGCTCAACCTGGCCTGCAACGGCAAAATAAACATAAAGGTCATCAACGCCCTCCTCGGAGGGGCCACCGGTGGACTGGGCGGCCTGGCTTCCACCCAGAACCTTGCCGGGATCCTGACGGGCGTGTTGGAAGGCGCGGGTTCAAGCCTTCGGGATGACGACTTCAGGGACGTGAGCTTCAGCCTCGGCGGCACTTTTGACAAACCCTCCCTATCCAACATCAAGGTGGCGCCGGGGGAAAAGAAGGTGACAGCCGCCGAAGAACCTGCCGATGCGGAAGAAACCCCGCTTCCTCAAAAGATTCTGGAACAGGTGATCCCCGGGGTGAAACCCCAAGATCAACCCCCCGGCGGGTCAACAGCCCCTTCAGGGGAAGAGCCGAGCCTGAAGGACAAAATTCTTCAGCAGGTCATACCCGGCGCCAAGCCCGAATCCAAGGCCCCGGTTCAGCTCCCCGTGAAAAGGCCGGCCCCCGTCACTACGGCCGCTCCGGCACCAAAACCGGTGGAGGAGAAGCCCGAACCGGCAAAGCAACCGATCGGAGGGGTTGAGCAAGAGCAACAGCCCGCCCCTGCCGAACCACCGAAAGTGGAGGCGACTTCAGAACAAGAGCCCAATTTAGAAACCCTTGGGAAAAAGGGGGAAGCGGACAGCACGCTGACAAAGGCTGGCGAAGGGACAGGCACTCCGGTGGAACCTGAAGAGCCGCCCCCTGGACCCGCGAAGGCGCCAAAGGTCAAAACCTTTAGGAAACCCGCCATCCCCGTCGCGACCTCGTCGGACCAGCCAGTGGAGATATCCTTAGAACCTGGCGGCGAGGTATCCGCCGGGGATACAACCGGTGAGAAGTCGATTCCGGGAGCCGATGACGGGGAGGCTCCGCCGGAGGAATAGGCGACCTGATCCCTTTTTCACTTCAAGGACAAAGGGGAGACCCTGTAGGGTCTCCCCTTTTGGATATTCCGATTCCTCCTAGACCTTGGTTTTTCACTATCAGGAATTGGCTATCCCGATGCCGAAATCCTTTGCCCACTCAAGAGCCTTGCGGAATTCCTCCACCGTGATCCGTCGGGCTATTTCGGTGTACCGGAAGGCTTCATGCTCGGGTCTGTACTGGGCCATTATATTCACGAAACTGCCGGGAGAGATCTCTTCGGCGATGAAGCGCAGAACATCCCTGGAACCGGCGGCCCCGCCGGGGAGCACCAAATGCCTGATGATGAGGCCCCGCCTTGCTATCCCCCGCTCGTCAACTTCGAGATCTCCAACCTGCCGATGCATCTCAGACAGCGCAGCCCTGGCGAATTCGGGGTAATCTTCCGACCCGGAGGAATACCGGGCCGCCTTTCGGGGGTCCCAGTACTTGAAATCGGGCATGTAGATATCGATGATCCCGTCCAGGAGCTGCAGTATCTCCGGCTTTTCGTAACCGGAGGTATTGTAGACCAGGGGCAGCCTGAAACCCATTGGAACGGCCAAAACCAGGGCCTCCAGGATGCCGGGCAGGTAGTGGGTCGGGGTGACGAGGTTGACGTTGTGGCAACCCGACTCCTGGAGCTTCATCATCATCTCCGCTAAGCCTTGACAGGTTAAATACTCGCCGTCGCCCCTGAAGCTGATCCGGTGGTTCTGGCAATAGAGGCATCTCAAGCCGCAGTGGGAGAAAAATATAGTACCGGAACCGTTCCATCCGACGAGGGGCGGTTCCTCGCCGAAGTGAGCAAAGGCGCCCGAGACCTTGATCTTGTCGCTCGCCCGGCAAAACCCCAACTCACCCCGGGTTCGGTCCGCTCGGCAGTTCCTGGGGCATAACACGCATTCGCGGTATTTTTCTGCCAACTGGAGCGCCCGGCGGGCCAACTCCCCTCCGGGATAAAGATCCAGGTATGAAGGATGGGCCACAACGGTGGTTCCTGACAAGAACAACTCACCACCTTTCGTCCTGGTCCGGTGTTTTCAACCCATGTACTGGGGGGTCCTCAGCACCGGGTCCTTTCCCAGGAGCATGATACCGTAATGCTCGAACACCTCACCGGTCCTTGAGTCCCGGTCATGCCAACGGGCCAGGAATTCCCTCTCCTTTAGCCACGTCCTTCTGAACGAGCCGGGGTCCTCGAAGAGGAGCACCCCTTTGGCGTGTCCGATCACGATGGCGTAATGTCCATCGTCATAATCCTTTTCCCACTCCAGGACCGTCTTCGGCCGTTCGGACCAGGCCTGCAGCAGGACGATCACCGGGATACCGTCATCTATCTTGCCTTTCAGCTCCTTAAGGGTCCAGCCCGAACGACCCTGGACCTCGAAGCCATAGCCCTGGGCGGTTCGGATTATGCTGCGGACATCGGTGCCCTCCTCGTCGGTGCCAAGGGCCTCCATAAGCACGTCCAGGCGGACCTCGACCCCGTAATAGGCCATAACGGTCTGAAGAGCCGTGGCGCCGCAGTCGAAATCGAAGGCTTGCCTCCCGTAGTGAAGGTCTATCAAGAAAAGCGCCCTCCTCCCTTGGGAGCAACTCTGAGATTATTATAAGCCAGTAAAGAAAAACCACGCAGGATAAGAGGCACACCGCAACGGGCCTGAATAAATGGACCGGACCTTGTACATCCTGGCTGGGCGGGTGCGCAGCATAGGATAATGACGGGAAGCGTGCAAGAAAAGACCATCCCCTTTACGCTCACTCGACTATACGAAGATCGGGAGGAAATGGAATGGAAGCGAAAAAGACTGCGCGAAGGATCACGGATGACCTGTTAGCCATGGGAGACGACGCCCTTCGGCTTTCAAGCAGGAGATTCTTCAAGGAAGAGATCAAATGCCATGGGATAAAAGCCGCGAGGGTAAGAGCCTACACTAGAATTATTTTAAAGGAAATTTCCGGGCAAAGCAAAGGGCATGTTTTTGAGCTCTGCGAACTGCTCTGGAGTGAAGGTTTCCTGGAGGAGACGTTCATCGCATGTCATTTAACCGAATCCAGGTCGAAGGAATTCGATAAAGCGGATATCAGGCTGTTTCAGCGCTGGATAGAATCCTTTGTAACTAACTGGGCATCCTGTGACACTTTCTGCAACCACAGCGTCGCAATGCTCCTGGAAAAGTACCCGGAAAATATCGGAATCCTGGAAAAAGAATGGGCGACTTCGCCGAACAGGTGGCTAAGGCGCGGGGCCGCCGTTTCCCTGGTAATCCCCTCCCGCCGCGGTAGATTCCTGGAGGAGGTCCTGGCTATCGTGGAAACACTGCTTTGCGATGCCGACGATATGGTCCAGAAGGGTTACGGGTGGCTATTGAAGGCCGCCAGTGAATCCCATCGGCAGGAAATTTACGAATACATGATGAGCAGAAAGAATATCATGCCCAGAACCGCCTTGAGATACGGTATTGAAAAGATGCCGCCGGAGTTGCGAAGGAGGATTATGGACAGGAACTAACGGGATATCCATTTTGGCCAGGTGGGCGGCGTCATCGCCGCTCACCTGGACTGTCAGATACTCTATAGCTCTACCAAGTGGCCCAAGCCCCTGGCCAGGGCCTTTTCCTGGATCAGGTTCGCCGTCAGGACATCATGACTGGCAATCCCCATCAGAACGGCGCCGCGACGTCCCTTCAGTTCCGCCTTTCGCGTGCCGGCACATATATGACCCATGTCTCCCAGGATCTGTTTCTCTGTGGGATAACCTTTCTGAAAGTAGTCGCCCTGCTCCTGGGTCCAGAGGTACTGATTCAGGTCATCGCACACGAAGGCGGAAGCCCCGGACATTACATCGGCTTCAAAAGCGGAATCGTAGTCTACCGACACCGCCAGCATGTCCTTCTTTAACCACTCGGATTTCACGAACCTCTGGGGATCGGTAACAATGGGAGTGCAGGTGACTACCACATCGGCCTCCCCCACAGCCTCCTCAACAGTTCCGCAGGGAAGTATCTCAATACCTTTCAAATCTTCCTTCACCTGCTCAGTGAATCGAGGAACCTGCTCGGCGTGGTTGTCGTATATTTTAACCTTTTCCAGCCTGGGAAGAGCCGCGGCCAATGCCGCCGTATTCGTCCTTCCCTGCACCCCGAGCCCAATCACGGCCAGTACCTGCGAATCGGGGTCGGCCATGTGCCTTGCGCAAACGCCTGTCGCGGCCCCGGTCCTCCAGGCGGTGATCCAGTTGGCGTCCATGATGACTTTCACAAAACCTGTCTCGGGGTCGTTGAGGCACATGACCCCGGTTATGTAGGGTAACCCCTTGGGCTGGTTCAAGGGATATCCCGAAACCCACTTGATGCCTGCCACGTCGGCGGCCCCTCCCACGTAGCAGGGCATGGCGTGGATGAAGCAGTCCTTTCGCGGGTGGATGCCGATCTTGGCGGGCATCTCCATCTTTTCTTTTCCCTTCAGGACGAAGCCCTTTTCCACCACGTCCATGATCTCGGTCACCGGGATCTGAAGCGATTCGATCTCTTTTCGGGATAGCAGCATCACTTCCATGGATATCTCTCCTCCTCAAGTTTGGTTTAAACAAGATCGACGATGTCGATATCTTCCATCAGGAACAGGTTCTGGCTTTTAGAATACTCTTCAAACCTCAACAGGGTCTCTCGCATCTTTTTAGGATACCTGAAGTAAAAAGCCGTCAACAGGCAGTGGTTGAGCGCGAAGGCCCCCGCGCAGGGGTCGATGAAAGAGAGGAACTTCATGGGAGCCTCCAGCAGTATGTCGGAAAAGGCGGCCAGCGGGGAGAGGGCCGAGTCGGTGACACCTATAATCGGGACGCCCTTGTCCCTCAGGTATTGGGCAAGCTTCTGCGTTGTCACGGGGTAGCGGGGAAAGCTATAGATTATTGCCGCGTCCTCGGAACCCGTCTTCTGAAGCTGCCTGAAGAGGCTTTCCTCGACCCGTGTCAGAAGGAGGACGCCTTCCCTCAGTATGCCAAGGAAGTAGGCCATATACTCGGCGAGACAGATGTTCGCCAGGAACCCGGCGATGAAGATCTTCCGTTTATTTGACAGGAGATCCACCGCTTTTTGCACGCTTTCTTCTTTGAGGCGCCTTTTCATCTCACCCAGGACATGGAATTCGAGCGAAAGGACCCTCTGGAAAAGGGGCTCCTCTTCGTCCCCGGGTTCTCCCATGTAACGATCGATGGACCGAATCTGGGAGCGTACCGTATCACGGAGTGCTTCCTGGAATCCCTTGAAACCCAGTTTTACGGCGAGCCTGACCACCGTGGGTGTGCTGACCCTTGCCACCTCCGAGAGCTGAACGGAATTAAAGAAGGCTGATTTTTCCGGATTCTGATAAATATAACGAGCCAGGGCCATCTGCTGTCCGGTCAGGGTGTTCGAGAGGGCCGCAATCCTGTCCAGAGCGGAAAAGCGTTCTTCTTTTTTCAATTCTAACCTCTCATGAAAAATTTTCTTCATTTCGATATTACGAACAGGACCCTCGTTGTCAATGCTCTCACCTAAATTTATTCGCGAGGCAACCAATGCCTGCCACTCGAATTCTTACGGGAGACAACGGGCACTCTCTTCTTCTCCGAAGAGGCTTCCTATTTCCCGAGGATGACTGCACAGATGCCCCTCACGGAGAGAGGTTTTCTTTTTTCGATGGGGTATATGTGGAGGGCGGTCCCCGCGTAGTCGTAGGGGGGGGACATTCGGCGGAGTTGAAGTAAAATGAACGGAAGCGCACCTTCGGAAGGAGGATGATCGGCTTGGGCGCTATCATCGGTTACCTCAACTTCGATTGGCTCGTAGGCCCAGCGGTGATAAAGGTCCTTTACTTTATTGGAGCTTTCGTTATGCCCTTTCTGGCCTGGCTCGTTTTGCGGAGGGTCCGCTCACGATATCCCCAGTCAGCACGATTCTTTTCAGCATTGGTGGAGAAGACGGGGAAGGACCCGAGGGCCTGGCTTTTGTTTGCCCTGGCCGTAGTCGTCCTGGAGATGATCTGGAGGGTGGTCTGCGAATATTTTATCGCCTGTCTCCAGATCAGCCAGACCCTGGAGTACCTCGCGAACTGACCCGCCGGTTGAGCTGTCCTCAAACCGGGAATCCACGGGAGACCTGTCTTGTTTCCCGCCAGGAACCGCGTCAGGCTCTGTCCTGCCTTATCCGGTTGACCACTTCGCGGCAGAACCGCCTGTAAGCATCGGCGCCCGTAGAACCGTTGTCGTGATCGAAGATCGATTTGCCGCGGGAGGGGGCCTCCTTCAGTTTCACATTGATCCTGATCTCAGTGTTGAAAACAAGCCTTCCGAACCTGTCCCTTATCATTCCACCGATATCCCTGGTCACCCTGACACGGTAATCGGCCAGGGTCACGACTATACCTAGCACTTCCGCTGCCTCGCCGATCCCTTCCCTGGTCCTTTCCACGGCTTCCATCAGGTTGAGAAGTCCCTCGAAGCCGAGGTAATCGGGTGTCACAGGGAGGATCAGGTAATCCGACGAAGTCAGGGCGTTGACCGTCAGGAGTCCCAGCGACGTGGGGCAATCAATGACGATAAAATCATACTCGTCCGCGGCCGGCCACAGAATAGAGCGGAGAATGAACTCCCTATCCTCCACGTCAGCCAGGAAGACGTCGGTGGAGACTAAGTCCATGGACCCGGCAAGGAGGTCGAGTCCCGGAATGTAGGAGCCCTTGACCGCCTCTTCGATGGGAAGTCCTTCCAGCATGGCTTCGGCCGTTCCCGGATGGAGGTCCTCCCTTTCCAGGCCAAGGGAGCGGGAGGCCGAACCCTGGCCATCGAGGTCCACCAGGAGGACTTTCTTCCCGTCCCTGGCGAGTTGGGCTGAAAGGTTCACCGCCGTAGTGGTTTTTCCTACGCCACCCTTGTTGTTGACCAGGGAGAGGATTACTTTCTCATTTCCCGAACCGGCCATGGGCTGTCTCCTCCTTTTTTGCATCTCCGTGGGTCACTCCGCGGCGTTGCCATCTGGGGGGATCAACGCCGGTGATTTCAAAATATTATCTTGCGATAAAAGAGTCAACCCCGGAAGAAAAAAACCGGGGGGCAAGCCCCCCGGTCCAGACCCTTCAAAATTTTTTTGAAAGATTATTCGAACTCCTTGAGCATCTTGGCGAAGTCCTCTTCCCTACCCTTGAGGATGTGATAAACATGCTCGTCGGCGGGGAAAACACCTTGCTTCACATCACTGATGTATTCCTTAAAAGCGGCGATCTCTATCTCGGCGACGTCGGCGTATTTCTTGACAAACTTCGGTGTGAAGGCCTGGAACAGACCAAGCATGTCACCGCAGATGATGAGCTGACCATCGCAGGGGGCCCCGGCACCGATGGAGTAAACGGGAATGTCCAGCTTCTTCCAGATGTACTCGGTAAGTTCCGGTGGAACAGCCTCAAGGAGCAGCGCATAGGCACCCGCCTCCTGAACGGCTAGAGCGTCCTTGATGAGTTCCCGGGCGCTTTCCGGATCGCGACCCTGGGCCTTGAATCCTCCCAGCTGTCCAGAGCTCTGGGGTGTAAGGCCGATGTGACCCATGACCTGGATGCCCGCGTCGGTGATCGCCCTGATGCGTCCCGTTACGCGCCTGCCCCCTTCCAGCTTAACGGCGTCCATGTCAGCCTCCTTGAGGAAACGGCCGGCGTTGAGTACGGCGTCTTCGTCGCTCACCTGGTAGCTGAGGAAGGGCATGTCCCCTATGCAGAAGGTATTGGGCGCCCCCCTTCGAACAGCCTGGCTGTGGCGGATGCAGTCTTCCATCGTGACCGGTACGGTGCCTTCATAACCGAGTACCACCATGCCCAGGGAATCACCGACAAGGATCATGTCCATCCCGGCCGCCTCGGCAAAGGAAGCGGTCGGAAAATCGTAGGCGGTGATCCATGCAGCAAGATCCCCGGCCTGCTTCATCTGGATAAACTCGAGTCTCCCTTTTTTCTTGGCCATCGGTAAAGATCCTCCTCAAAAAGTATTATTCACCCTCAACAGGGTGGTATCCAAGGTTCTCTTCGGCAATATATTCAAAAGTGAAACCCTCGTCCCTTCCCGGAGTGGTCTCCCTACGACCGTTGACCTCACCCCCCGTGGGGAAAAAGGATCTTGATCCCGATGGCGATAAGGATCAAGCCTCCCATTACCGTCGCCTTACCCCCGGCCCTTCTCCCGATCCGGTTGGCAAGACTCATGCCGACAGCGACGATACCGAAAGTCAAAATACCGATAACAGAAGAGGTAAAGAAGGGAGCAAGGCCTAGAGGTGCGAAACCCACCCCCGCAACCAGTGCATCCAGACTTGTTCCTACGGCGAGGAGAATTAGCGGAAGGCCCTTGGTGGGGTCAGCTGCAGTATAAAAACATTCTTCCCTTTGCTTCAGCCCTTCCAACACCATTTTGCCGCCCACGAAGGCCAGGAGACCGAAGGCAATCCATTGACTCGCCCCGTTAGGCATGGATAGGACCTTTCTGACAGCCACCCAACCCAACAGGGGCATGAGGGCCTGGAAGAGTCCGAAGATCCCCGAGACCCGAATAACCGGCGCAGCAGAAAAGTGGAAAGGGGTACAAATCACTATGGCTATGGAGACGGCCAAGGCGTCCATGGCAAGGCTGAGGCCGAGAAAGGCAGAAACAAACGGTTCTACCATTGTTCGCGCTCCCTGAAAATATCCGGGAGTGATACCTCGGGGGGAGGTCCCAAAAGAGCGTGGGTGGCATCCAGTTCGAAGTCAAAGAGTATCTTGGAAATCGCAAGGCTGGTGATATCATCGGTCTCGAAAGGGATCGAGAAGCGCCTGTAGCCGAACTGTTCGGCAAAGAAAGAGCTGGAACCGTTATCCGTGGCGGTGGCAGCCATTATCTCCTGCAGGGCCAGGAAACACTTACTTTCGTTGAGGAGAAGGCTATCCCCGACCAAGACGATGACCTTGCACTCGTCCACGAGCATGAACCTGTCCCAGACACCGCAAACTGCCAGCCCGGCGCTCACCCCCGGGAATACCTGGGCGAATAAGCCTAACAGGGCCTCCATCATGGCGGAATAGCCGAAAATCAACGAGAAACCCCCGTCATAGTGATGGCGGCGTCCCGGGATCAAAAGATTTTCTCGAAATAGCGGTCCAACTTGTCCCGTTTCAGTGCTCTCCACGAAAAGAAGCTCACTGTCCATTCCCAGGGCGAGAGATGCGATCTTTCCCAGTTGGTCGCTGTGAAGAAGGTTGACCGAAACGGGGTTGAAGTCCTTCGCATAAGGTGTCCAGGGTGCTATGTCCAAATCCATGTTCTGATCCCAATAGGGAAGTATGCCCATCGGTTAAATCTTCCTCCATGATTCTCACCGAGGATTATACCCCGACCGGGGTCTTAGCAGGGTGTCCATGAGGTTTTTCATTTCCAGGTCGCCCCTGATACCGAAACGGGTCAAGGTAAAATCATACTTGGTAGGATCCTCGGGACAGATCATTCTGAATGCGCGGGTCGCTTCGATTACGGCCCGCTGGTCGGCACTTTTCCTTGCGACGAGTCCCAGGTCGGCGCAAATCCTGTGCATATGGGTATCGAGGGGGATCATGAGGTCCACCGGGCCAATGCATTTCCAACCACCGGGGTCAATGGAATCCCGCCTGACCATCCACTTGAGGAAAAGATGATACCTCTTGCAAGCGCTTCCAAGGGCAAGGTCCGGGAGAAGGGTGTTATTCCTCCCGGCCGAAAAGGATCGAAGCGCCCCGTAGAGCGCGCGAAGCCCTCCCAGGGACTTCTCGGGGGAATCGTGAACCCCCGAGGTGAAAAGGTTCTCGAGGGAACCCCATTCCCTGAGGGCTTTCCTTATTGAGAAAAGGAGGTCAAAGAGGTCACGAGAATCGGTGAAACGGTGGCGAAAACCATGGCAAACCTCCCCTAACGTCCCGTCATCCGATTCGAGAAGAAAATCTCGGGGGCTGCCCCGCATTTTATCCAGGACTCTCCGCGCGCTTTTAACAATCTGGGAGGCCCTGCCGTAGGCCAAACTTGACGCGACGACCCCCGCAACCTCCCTATCAAGGGGGTCGGGAAAGCCTCTCACCGCCGAGACGGGATCTGGTTCAACGTACTCGAGCCTGTTGTAGCGCTGATACAAAACCTCGAACTGCTCGGCCAGGAAGGCGATCCTCCGGGGCGAAAGCCCGGGCACAGGGTTTTTCACGACAGGCCTCCCGAACCGCGGTTGCCAAGGGCCAAAGGTTTCTTGGTCACGAGACACCCCGGGGCAGAATTCATCGCTTCAAGGAATCTCGTTCAGGATGAAAGTCGGTGCATTCCTGGGCGACTTTCCCTTTTTGACCTCACGGTAGTGGGCATAGGTGAGAGGCCGTCCTTCACCAAGCCGGCGAGACGACAACACCTCGCCGAAGAACATGACGTGGGTGAAAATCTCCATCTCCTTTACGACCCTGGCCTCGATAACGGCGATGGAATGCTCGAGTACAAGGGGGACTCCCGTCTGGCCCGTTTCGAAAGAGCAACTTTCAAACTTGTTGAAATCCCGGCCGCACTTGAAACCAAAATTGCCAATGAAGGTCATGGGAGCATCCTCCCCGAGGACCGAGACGCTGAAAACCCCGGAGTCCCTGACACATTCGGTGGTCAGATTTTCCCTGTGCAGGCAGGCCGCTACGGCGATGGGATCCGCAGTGACCTGCAGAACAGCGTTGGCGATCTGGCCATTGAACTTGTCGCCCTTTATCGAACTGACAATATAGAGCCCGTAGGAAAGGGCGTGGAGTGCCCTCTTGTCGATCGCGGCCTCCATGAAGACCGACCTCCTTTACTCTCGGTTCGGCTACGTGGCACCAGGAACCCAGGAAAACGCCCTTTCACGAAGAAGTGGAACAAGGACCAATCTCGATCAACCGGGGAGGACGTGAGTCCTCCCCGGAGTCCTCTTTTAACTTTTCCAGAGTCCGTGGATATTGCAGTATTCCCTGGCCGAAACGCTCTCCCCGTCCTCGGCGAAGAAAGCCTCTGGGGCGTCGCCCGGTTTCAGAAATTGCTTGCAGTTTTTCCCATCGATGATCACCTGGATCCATTCTATGTAATGCTTTTCGATCATTGGATGGGGAATACTTCCGACCTTGACCAGGAGACCCCCGTCCTTCTTTTCGATGACGGGAACGTGCTTCTCGGTGGTAAAGTCGGCGGTCTGCTCCTCCATCAGCATCATGGGCTGTCCACAGCAAACCAGTTCACCCTTACCGACGTGCAGTAGTTCGACAACATTTCCACAGAGTTCACACTTGAAGATGTCCAGTTGCTTCGCCATTCTGGCTGCACCTCCATTATGGTTTTTCTGTCTTGCGCCTTATTTTACCACTTCCTTCAGCCACAACCCTTTATTGACTACGCTCTTTTGAAATCTTTAAAATTTTCCCGGCTATACTTGCACCCCTACGCCCTTTTGTCAACGGAAAAGGCCCCCTTGGAGGGGGCCCTGCGATGGACTTGTCACCGTGGACGAATCGGTCACGTTCTTATGCCGCGTTCCTCAGGTGTGCCAGGGACGATGCTGTCCCAGAAGGCAGCACAGATCCCTGCGACCGCCATGGGGGTCTTGAGAATGGCCCAGATCATCTGTCCGGGGATCCCCAGGGCAAAGAAGGCCTCCTGCTGGCCTTCGGTCCAACCCGGAAGGCCCAGGGCCATCAGGAACGCAAACCCCACGATCAGGACGTTGCGTTGGCTGCCCATATCGGCCCTCATGAGGACCTGTATGCCCAGTGCCCCTATAATGCCGAAGAGGGCGATGTAGGCGCCGCCGATGACCGGACTCGGCATCGTCGCAATCAGGGCTCCCAGTTTTCCGATCATTCCCATGACGATGAGCATCACCGCACCTGTCCGAACCACCCATCGTGATGCAACGCCGGTCAACCCGATCAACCCCACGTTCTCCGTGTAGGACGTGGTCCCCACGGCTCCCAAAAAACCGGCCATTACGCATCCCAATCCTTCCGCCCCGATTCCCCGGCTGATCGTTTCAGCGTCAGGGTCCTTAAGACCGGAAGCGTAGGAGCAGGAGTGGTAATCACCGATGGATTCTATCATCACGGCGAAAAAGCCGGCGATTATGGCGCCGAAGGCCAGGAAACTGAACCTGGGTGGGCCCCAGGGCATAAACAGGTTGAACCTGAACCAGGGTGCCAGTCTCACTTCCTCAAGGCTCACATAGGCGGCGTGCCCGGCAGGGAAAAGACCCGCGAGGCTGCCGAAGAGGCATACCAGGTATGCGATCGATATCGAGGCCAGGACAGCAAAGATGTTCATGAACCGATTGCGGCTCATTAGGCTGAAGATGAAGACGCAGGCTACAACTATAAGTGAAACAGGCCAGTAGTTGGCGGCGTTATATTGTATTGCCGTTGACGCGAGAGAAAATCCTATGGCCATGATCGTTGGACCTATCACGATAGGGGTGATTATCCTGCGTACATAGCCCACAAGGCGACTGTAACCCAACCCGGCGAGGATCAGGCCTCCCGATATCAGCGCCCCGCCGATGTACTGCATGACTACGTTGGGGCCGAAACCGCTGTAGGCCCCGATAATAGTCATTATCGGAGGGATAAAGCTGAAGCTGGAACCCTGGACGATAGGTAGGCCGGAACCTAACCTGGGATGGGTCTGGATGAGCGTGGCAAACCCCATAGCGAAATAGACACAGGAGATGAAAAAGGCTATCTGGGACGAAGACATACCCATGGCCGGCCCGAAAATAAGGGGGACAAGGGTGGTCGCACCAAAAAGGGTTAAAACATGCTGTAACCCCGCCAGGACCATGATCGGCGCGGGGGGTTTGTCATTTACTCCATAAACGATGTTCTTCCTGGCCATAATTTTCGAACACCTCCCTGATAATGTCCAAGACTCCGGCGTGCATTGTAGCATTTTATGTAACCGGTTGCATATAAAATCAAGATCCTTGCCCCTTCCAGGGTTTCGAGGTTTCCGGGTTTCAGTGGAAGGGGTTATCCTATTACTGGCAAAGAAAGACAGATTGGAGGCTTGCCTATGAACACCCTCAGGAGTGCCGCTTCTTTTTGCTCCGATTTGATCGAAAGGTCAAACCGGATTGTCCTGCTAAGCGGCGCGGGCATGTCCACGAGCGCCGGGTTGCCGGATTTTCGGGGGCCCGGCGGGATTTACCGGAGAAAACTGGGAGTCGACCCGGAGAGGATTTTCGATATCGATTGGTTCAAGAGGGACCCTTCCTTTTTCTACCGATTCCACCGGGAATTCCTGGAATCCCTGGAGAAGATAGAGCCGACCTTCGCTCACCGGTTTTTCGCTTCCCTGGAAAAGGAGGGAAAACTCTTGGGGATCATAACCCAGAACATCGATTCCCTTCACCAGAGGGCAGGTTCGTCCAGAGTGATGGAGTTTCACGGGGGGGTCTGGTCCAGCTTCTGCACCTCCTGCGGCCGGACTTGGGGTTACAACGAAAGCGTGGCGATGACCTTCGCCAGCGACGTACCTCGGTGCGATTCGTGTGGCGGCGTGATAAAGCCCGATATCGTCTTCTTCGGCGAGATGGTAAAGCATCTGGAGGAGAGCAACGAGCTGGCCAGGGAGGCTGACCTCTTCTTCGTGGTGGGATCGTCGCTCAACGTCACACCAGCAGCTCTTCTCCCCGCGTTGTCCGGGGGGAATATCGTGGTCGTGAACAAGGGAGAGATCGCCCTCCATTATCTTCCCCCCGAGCGGATCGACCTCCTCGTCGAAGAGGATATCGACACCTTCTTCCGGGCCGTCGGTAAAGTAAGAGCATCGGGCTGACCTCGTGCGATCCTTTTTCTCGTCGGCTACCGGGGATCTTAAAAGGAATCCCTTATCCTCCTCAAACCTTCTTCGAGAAGGCTCCTGGGGCAGGCTATGTTAAGCCGTTGCCAGCCGCTACCCTGGGTTCCGAACCAGTATCCAGGATCCAGCACTACCCTTCCTTTACATATGAGCCTCTCCGTCACGGCTTCGGGGGCGAGTCCCGAGGCGGACATATCCAACCATAGGAGGTAGGTCCCCTCGGGGGCGTGCACCTTTACCCAGGGCATCTCTCTTTGGAAGAAGGCTATGGCTCGGCCTATATTTTCCCTCATGTAACGAAGTGCGGACTTAAGCCAGTGGTCACCGTGGCGGTAGGCCGTTTCGGCAGCGACTAGGCCAAAGATGTTATGGACCCCAATGCCGGTTGCCCTCAGGGATGCCTGGAAACCCTCTCGCAGAGCCCCGTCGTTTATGATCGTGTAGGCCGTCTGAAGGCCCGGGATGTTGAAGGTTTTGCTGGGACTAATACAGGTTATGACACGATCGGCCAAATCCGGTGCAACGGTGGCAGCAGGAACGTGGACAGAGGGTTCGAAAACAAGGTCGGCGTGGATCTCGTCGGATACCAAGAGTGTTTCCGTTTCCTGGCACAACCGGCAGACCCGCTCCAGTTCTTCCCTTGTCCACACCCTTCCCACAGGGTTATGGGGACTGCAAAGGAGCAGGATGCGATTTTTCCTGTCTTTGAGCAGGTTCTCCAGGCCTTCAAGGTTCATTCTGTAATAACCCTCCTCGTTGATGAGGGGGTTTTCCACCACTTCCCTGCCATTGTCCCTCACGATCCTGAAAAAGGGTGGATAGACCGGGGGCTGGATGACCACTCCGTCGCCGGGATCGGAAAAAGCCCTGATGGCAGCGCCAATGGCGGGCATGACTCCAGAACAGGACACGACCCAGGAGGAATCCGTTTCCCAGCCATGGGTAGCGAGGAGCCAGTCCGATACAGCCCGAAAGACCCCCGAGGGAGCCTGTACGTAGCCGTACACTCCGTGAAGAGCCCTCCGTTGGATGGCCTTGACGACCTCCTGCGGGGAAAGAAAATCCATATCCGCCACCCACATGGGCAGGGCATCTCCGGGAACAGGACCGAAACGTCCTTCCATCCCGTCCCATTTGAGGCTGTCGGTCTCCCTCCTTTCTATGACACCATCGAACGCAGGGCCATTCAAACCGATCACACCATCCGTCACCGCTCGAACCTCCCCTAGGTCTTCCCAGTCTTGGAAAGAAGATTTTCGAACCCACGGCCGGCCTTCGTCCTTATAATTCGATCGCTCCAAAAGAGGACCGCTGGCACCGAGGTCTAACCAATAATACAACAGGAGTCACTGTTAGTTCCCTTCTCTCGAAAGACGCGAAAGGGGGTTAAAATAGAGTTGTGACAGGGCACACGAAAAAGACCATCGGGGGTGGATTAAATGAAAAAGGCGATTATTTTCCTGTTCCTGGCAGTGCTGGTCAGTCTGCCTGTTCTTTCGGACCGGGCGGAGGCCGCCAGGAGTTTCGAAGAACTGGTGGAGTTGTACGCGAGCAGGGACGCAGCCCGTCCGGAGGCTGTAGCCCTGAGATCAACGCTTCTCGAACAAGCCTGGGATTCCGAGAACTTAGATCTGCTGGGCTCCATAAAGGACCCGGATCTGCCGCCAAAACAAAGGGCCGCCAACGGCCTTAAGCTGATCGGAATGCTGTTCCCCGGCGGCGACCCGGCCCGCTGGGATAGCGTCACGGGTTTCTGGCCCCGGCCATTGATGCCGAAACCCCTCGCGGCTTTTGACGCGATATACTTTACCGTCATGGCCCTGCTGGAGTTAGATGAGCCCGGCGTTCCCTGGATAGCCCAAGACCTTCTACAAGACCTCAGAAGCTCATCTAGGGCAGCGTTTATTGCCCTGAGGACGGCCCCGGAAGAATACCTATGGGTGGTGGAAAAGCTGGAAGAGGGCACGAGAATGCCGCCTTCGGGAGGGTGGCCAAAGGCCAAGATCCTGGGGAGGCTCCCCTTCGCCCATCCCGTAAGGTCAGCGGTCACCGAAACATGGGCGCGGTCGCGGGATATGCAGTTTCTCAACTCGGTCGGACAACCCGCCCCGGGAGGACCCTATGCGTGGGACCGTGACCGGGGGAGAATCTACTGGGTTATCGAGCCCAGGGACGACTACCTCTGGTGGATATTTGGAAATTGACAGCGAACAATCCCAAGAATACTCCGCCGGATACCGCCTTGTGGTAGGCTGCGAAAATTAGAAAATTTTCCCGGAGAAAAACCACGTTAAGGCGTCAAAAAAATCACGAAAGTCACTAAAAAGTTGCAGATACAACAATTTTGATCTATAATTCCCAAGTTTGGATCGATCGCAACGGAGGTGCGTCTTGGAATACAACAGGGAAAGCATGATGGCCAACGAGCCCATCGGGGGTTTGATTTGGAAACTCTCCCTTCCGGCCATGGTGGCCATGTTCGTAAACGGCCTGTACAACGTGGTTGACACTATTTATATAGGCCATGGAGTTGGTTCGATGGGGATCGCGGGGCTATCGGTGGCCTTCCCCATCCAGATGATGATCGGCGGCATCGGTCTCATGCTGGGCGTAGGGACAGCTTCCATCATCTCCCGGAGCTTCGGGGCCAGAGATTACGAAAAAGCCCATCGGGCTTTCGGCAATAACCTGTTGGGGATACTTTTTTTCGGCTTTCTCCTGGTTTTTTTAGGTAGTGCTTTTCTCAGGCCCATTCTTCGCCTCTTCGGCGCGTCGGAGGAAATAATGCCCTACGCGGCGGAGTATATGGGGGTAATATTCATCGGCAGCCCGCTCACGCTCTTCACCATGTCGATGAACAATATCATACGATCCGAGGGCGCGGCCCGCACGGCCATGGGGTCCATGCTGGTCGGCGCCATCGCGAACATCATCCTGGACCCAATCTTCATCTTCACCTTAGGATTGGGCATCCGCGGAGCGGCCGTGGCGACGGTCCTCTCCAGGGTCTTCGTCATCGTCTGGGTCACCTGGTTCTACCGCTCCGGCAGAAGTTTTATCTCGATAAGGGCGAGGCACCTAGCTCCCCGCCTTGGAATCCTGAAGGAGATCATCATCGTCGGTTTCCCCACCTTCTTGCAGAGGGTTTCGTCCAGCTTCGTCTATGGCTGGATCAACCAACTGCTGGGGGCCTATGGGGGGAATATCGCTGTCGCGGTTTTCGGGATCAACAACAGGGTGATCATGTATTCGGCCATGCCCGCCATGGGGATCGCCCAGGGAATGCTGCCCATCACGGGCTTCAACTACGGGGCCAGGAAATACGGCAGGGCCCTGGAGGCCGTAAAGACCTCCAATTTCATGGCCCTGGCCCTTTGTTCGGCGATAACAACGGCGCTTTTGATCTTCCCGGGCCCGACATTGAAGATCTTCACCTCCGACAGGGCTCTCCTCGAAGCGGGGATCCCCGCGATGAGGCTCATGGTGGCCGGAACATTTTCCGTAGGTTACAACAGGGTGGGCGGCAGCTTCTTCCAGGCCCTCGGGAAAGCCCTTCCGGCCTTCCTGGTCAACTCGGCCCGACCGATCCTGTTTTTCCTTCCCCTTCTTGCGATCATGCCTCGCTTGATGGGGATCACCGGGATCTGGCTCTCCTTTTCGGTGGCGGACATCCTCTCCTTTATCCTCACCGTTTTCCTGCTGCTGCCCGCGACGAAAGACCTTAGGTCGCTGGACCTTGCGACGGAGGGAGCCCGGTAGATCATGGAAGGGTCCCTGAGCAAGTCGATATCCATAATCCACAGGAACCTCTGCTCGCACATGGACAGGCTTTTCCGCGACAGCGATATCGGCCATGGCCCTAGGCGCTTCCTGGTGGAAATAGCCCTTTTCCCGGGGCTCACCCAGGAAGAGGTGAGCGAGAAGTTACTCATGGACAAGACTACCACTGCGAGGGCTGTGAAACAGCTTGAGAATGGGGGTTACATAACCCGCAGCCGGGACCTCGCCGACAGGAGGCGCTACCTACTTAACCCCACGGAAAAAGGCAGCGAAGTGCTTCCCAAGGTGTTGGAGGCGAGGAAGGATTGTCACCTGGCCCTGGCCAAGGGTTTTTCCGAGGAGGAGCTGGAGATGGCCCTGGAGATGCTTCAACGCCTGGCCGACAACGCCGTGAGTCTCAGGAGATCCCCCGAGGCCGAGAAGTAACCCCACCCCAATGGTGCGACGGTGCCGGGACCTTCGTACAGGCAGAGATTCACACCTGAATCCCTTCCAGGTCGAGATACCTTTCCAGCGTGTTCGAAAGCAGCATGGCCGTAGTCATAGGGCCGATGCCGCCAGGAACTGGCGTGATCCAGGAGGCAACCGGGGATACTGCTTGGTAATCCACATCCCCTACGAGGCCCCTCTCCGTCTGGTTTATTCCCACGTCAACGACGACGCACCGGGGTTTGACCATGGAAGCCTTAAGAAATTCCGGCTTACCGATCGCGGCGACGATGATGTCGGCCTCCCTGGTGATGTTCTGCAGTTCGGCGGTCCTGCTGTGGCACACCGTCACGGTGGCATCGGCCGCCAGCAGGAGCTGCGCAATAGGTTTTCCCACGATGTTGCTCCTCCCGATAACCACCGCCCTCTTTCCAGCCGGGTCGATGCCGTGCTTCTTCAGGAGATACATGGCACCCCGAGGCGTGCACGGCACGACCGTCTCCAAGCCCATAACCAGGCGTCCCAGGTTCAGCGGATGAGCCCCGTCGACGTCCTTTTCTGCACCCATGGACATGACCGCCTTTGCCCAATCGATGTGCCTTGGGACGGGAAGCTCGACGAGTATCCCGTGTACATCCGGATCCTCGCTGAGCCTCTCCAGTAGGCCCGCCAGAGCGACCGTGTCCGTCGAAGCCGGCATGTCATGTAGAAAGAATCTGAAGCCCACTCCCCGGCACGCTTTTTCCTTTTGACCCGCATAAACCTTCGAGGCGGCATCTTCGCCGATCAGGACTACCGCGAGACCCGGTGGCTTACGGCCTTCTTTAAGCAGGCCGTCGACGCGCGCGCCTATGGATGCCCTTAACTCGCCGGCAGCTTCTCTGCCATCGAGCACCTTAGCCTGGTCCATAAACCGATGACCTCCCTCTACCAAGGTATGCGCTAGAAGAGCCCCGTTATTTTTCCCTCGGCATCGATGTCAATATCGACGGTGGCGGGTTTTTTCGGCAATCCCGGCATGGTCATGATGCTTCCGGTCAGGGCCACGAGGAACCCGGCCCCCGACGATATACGGACCTCCCGGACGGTCAGGGTGAAGCCGTCGGGCCGGCCAATTCTCGCCGGGTCATCCGAAAGGGAGGCCTGGGTTTTGGCCATGCATACAAGCAGATGATCAAGCCCCATTTCGTGTATGGCGGCAAGGTCCCTCACGGCCGAGTCGGTGTACTGCACGTCCCCGGCTCCGTAAAGCTGCCGCGCTATGGTCTCAATCTTCTCCCTGGGGGAAGCTTCGGCTTCGTAGAGGTAGTGGAAGTCGTTGCTCTTTGAGCAGACCTCGACGACCTTTTCCGCCAGGTCGACGGCACCCTTGCCGCCCTTGGCCCAAGCCTCGGAAAGGGAGAAAGACGCCCCGAGGGCCTTGCATCTTTCCCGGACGGCGTCGAGTTCCGGGACGGAGTCCGCTGGGAATCGGTTCAACGCCACCACCACCGGCAGGCCGAAGGACTTGACGTTCTCTATATGCTTTTCAAGGTTGGGAAGGCCCAGCTTAAGAGCGGTCACATCCTCCCTGGAGAGCTCGCCCTTAGGAACTCCGCCGTGCATCTTGAGCGCCCTCACCGTGGCCACCAGCACCACCGCATCGGGCCTCAGGCCGGCCATCCGGCACTTGATGTCAAAGAACTTTT
>LSQX01041255.1_pt1 | contig 33745 bp, 32 predicted proteins | sample 654561 | NCBI WGS metagenome assembly LSQX01 (sample SAMN04489861, study PRJNA283612) | anaerobic digester metagenome | isolation source: 4 biogas reactors fed with cattle manure at either 37C or 55C with and... | place: Denmark: Kongens Lyngby | collected 2014 | reverse complement strand
AGATGTGTATAAGAGACAGATGGTGATCAGAGCGTGCCAGTGGTCAGGGGTTGCTACAATGACTGCATCAATATCCCGTCGCTGGAGAACCTCCCGAAAATCGTGATACAGATCGGGTTTTGGAATGGGGATCTCCTTTTCGTAGGCATACTTTTGGATCTCAGCGTTGCGTGATTCGAGGATATTCTGATCGATATCGCACAGCGCAACGAGGTCCACATCAGGTTGCCGAATAAATCCGCAGATATTGGTATAGCCCATGTTCCGGCATCCGATCAGGGCAACGCCAATACGGTCGTTTGCTCCCGCCCGTTTGCAGGAGGAGAGCCCCAGGCTGGCCGGGATTAACCCAGCCAGCCCGGCAGCTGCCACCAAATAGAGGCCGTCTCCGAGAAACTGTCTCCGGCTCTGTCCCATAGTTAGAACTTAGGTAACTGATACGGTGCCCTGTATTCGGGCTTGATCATGGCCGTAGCTTCGGGATCGTTTTTGAATTCTTCTTTTTCGGCATCCCAATATATTTTCCGACCGGTTTTCAGGGCGATATTGCCCATGTGAGCCATAGAGGCTACTGCTCGTCCGATCGTGGGATTAGCATTGGTGTTGCGGTCGTTAGCCTTTACACAGTCGATGAAATTCTTCACGTTGAGATCAAGACCTTGGCCAGTTCCTTTAACTCGGGGCATCTCCGGTACCAGCGGACCATCCTGGTTGCTTTCGGGAACCACTTCCCAACCGTTCCGGTCGATGACTAAAGTCCCGTTATTGCCGATAAAGGATAGGCCATGATCCCTTCTCCAATCACCGTTTCCAATACCCATGGCATGATCCCAAATCACGTTGAAATCATCGTATTCGTATATTACTTGTTGAGTATCAGGCGTTTCAATAGGGCTTTCGAGAAAAGCCAGTTTTCCACCGGAACTCATGGCTGAGTTAGGCAGATCGGCATTCATTCCACCCAGTGCCATGTCTAGAAGGTGTACCCCCCAGTCGGTCATCAAGCCGCCGGCATAATCCCAGAACCAACGGAAATTGAAATGGAAACGGTTTCTGTTAAACGGACGCTCTCTGGCTGGTCCAAGCCAGGCATTGTAATCTACGCCATCGGGAACCGGTTCGTCAGCAACAGGTCCTGGAGGTACCAGCCAATATTCATAACACCATACCTTGACGGTACGCACTTTCCCAAGCTGGCCCGACTGGATAAAGGCGAAGGCATCCTGCCAGTGCGGATCGCTCCGTTGCCACTGCCCAAGCTGTACTACCCGCTTGTATTTTTTTGCGGCTTTTTCCATCTGGAAAGCTTCGTAGATGCTGTTGGCCATAGGTTTTTCAACATAAACATGCTTGCCTGCATCGCAAGCATCGATCATCATCAGGGTGTGCCAATGGTCGGGGGTGCCAATGATTACGGCATCCAGGTCTTTCATTTCGAGCATTTTACGATAGTCGGAGAACATTTCCGGCTTTTTGCCCTGCTTTTCTTCAATTTCAACGATCCGCCGGTTCAAAACTCCCTGATCCACGTCGCAAATAGCAGCACACTCCACATTTGGTTGACGAAGGAAAGCGTTAAGGTCCGACATACCCATCCCATTCAAACCGATGGTACCGATAACCAGTTTATTACTTGCCTTATTGGCACAACTGACAATTCCCGGTACCATGGATACTGCTGCAACAGCTGCTGCCGCTGTTGCACTTGTTTTTACAAATTCTCTTCTGGAAGCCATTTTATTTTATAATTAACAGATGATTAGTTAGAGTAATTGTCTGATATTCTTTCGATTGCAAACCTTGCCATGGCTTGGGTTGCTTCTGATTTCTCCAGTTTCTTGAGTGTCGGCAGCGCGGCTTCGGTGCCGAAAAGGCTTAGCTCCTTGCAAATGTAATTTTTTGCGTCAACGGATCCACTGCTTTTCAGGAAGCGGATCAGCTGTTTTTCAACAGAAGCCAGCTGCTCGGCATCGGCAGCTGCTGCCCTGAGGTGATTGGTCAGGTCCTGAAGATCGCTGCGGGAATCACCGGGCTGGTAGTGTTGGAGATTCGCCAGAAGCTCGTCGAGTGTAAGCGGTCTGAATTTTGGCCATTTGCTTTCGGTATTAAACTGAGGGAAATCGACGGGGATCTCCTGGGTAACTTCGCCGGTAGCGGCCCATTCTGCTCCGCGCTGGAGGGTCACGATAAACCCAACACACTCCATGGCCGGATGGGCACTGTCGCCCAAAGCATGGCCAAGGACGGTGTGAAATATTCTACCCTGTCCGTACTGAATAGTCATCAGAACCGGTTCGTGCTCCGCAGTGCCTCCTTTGGCTGAGTCAGCCCAGGCAGTAGCCAGCACGGTCAGGTTTTCGGCGGGACCCCGGAGTTCGGAATAGAGCTCGTCCTGTGCGTGAAGCCAGGCTTCGGGTAATCCTTTCATGATTGGATGTTCAGGCTCGCGAGTCGTAACCCGGAAAGCATGTTGTGCTCCATGTGATCCTCCTCGTCCGCGAGTGGAATCTTTGACGATCTCACCATCGCGCCACCGAACGTATGGACCATCAGCCTCGTTCCGGTCGCCCCAACCCCCCAGTCCAATCATCTCGTTGTACTCCTTCCAGTTACGGAAGGCATTGTCGGCTGCATGATACACGACCACCCCACCTCCTCCGGAAACATATTCCTCAAAGGCTGTGCATGTTTCAGCAGACCATTCATCACCGTTGTAGTCGAGTACAACCAGATGATAATCCGCAAAGGCCGGACTGAAGTCCGACATATCCTCCCCCTGTGCCGGGCTCTGGGCAATGTCAGCCGTGAATAACCCGCTGTTTTCCAGAATCTGCTTGAGTATTGGGGATGAACTTTGCCAGTTATGGTTGTTTTGACCTGTGATAATCAGGGCTTTATAGGGTGCATTGACCACCGGAGTCTGTTTGCACGATTGGGTCAGCATGAGCGTCCCAGAAAGGATAAGTACTCCGGCTATGATTTTTATGAGGTTTTTCATTTGTATGTGTTTGGCTATCAGTATTATAAATTGCCTTCGAGTTTCCACGGACTCCGGAAAGGCCGACGGAGAAGCCGGCTAGCGACAGGATCGTCGATAATTTCCTGTGTATCGGGGTTCCAGTGGATTTTTCTTCCGGTAAGCATAGCAATTTCGCCCAGCAGGGCGGTTGAGATGGATCGATGAGCGACCTGGCAGGGTGTGATGGTTTCCTGTCTGGAGCGGATACAGTCGAGCAGGTTCTGCGAATGATCGAGGCTTTTGTAAAGCTTGATTTCATCGTCGCCAATTTTCTCCTCCAGGATTTTCGGGTCGCTGGCAGTGAGGCGATTGCCCCGGGCAACATGAATCCAGCCTTTATCACCATACCAGCAGACACCCATACCTTTTGGCAGCTGGCGAGAGTTGGCAATATGCATCTCGATATCGTTGGCAAATTTGGCATGGATGGAGTACTCAACCGGCACATCGAAGATGCCTTCTCTCGGGAAGACGCCGGTGGCTTCAATCTCCAGCGGACCGGTGCGTTCCAGCCCCAGCCCCCAATTAGCAATGTCGATATGGTGCCCGGCCCAGTCAGTCAGCTGCCCGCCCGAGTAGTCCATAATCCAACGCCAATCCCAATGGCAGACCCCGCGATAGGGAGCGTAAGGGGCAGGCCCGAGCCACCTATCCCAGTCGAGTCCTTCCGGAACCGGCTTAACCGGATGCGAACCCGTTGCCGGGCTCCCGTTAGGTAGGCCTACCTCTACAAAGTTGACCTTGCCGATCCTACCGTTGATGACCAGTTCACAGGCACGGTGAAAGTGTGCCTCCGACCGCTGCCAGGATCCAGTTTGCCAGATGACCTGGTTTTTCTCGACTGCCTCGATAATTTTCTTCCCTTCCCAGATGGTCCGGGCAAGAGGTTTTTCACCATAAATATCCAGCTTGGCGTTAGCGCAGGCAATAGCCATAATACCGTGCCACTGGTCGGGTAGCGCGATGATAACCGCATCTAGTTTCTCTTGGGCAAGAAACTCGCGGTAATCGGCATAAACCCGGGCATCCTCATTTTCGTACCGGCCATCAAGGGTTGCTTTTACAGCATCTCGTCGGGTTTTGTCCACATCGCAAGCCGCAACCATCTGAACATCAGATTTTGCCATAAAACTATGCATATCAGATGTTCCCTGAGATCCAGCTCCGATTAAACCCATCAGTATCCGATCGCTCGGTGCCGTCGCTCCTTCCCTGCCAAGAGCCGAACTGGGGATGATATAAGGCAATACAATAGCAGCACCCGTAACCCCGGCCATTTTTCCGAAAAAGGACCGACGGTTGAGTTTTTTTTGTTGAGACATGTTTGGGAATCGTGTTAATTATTTCTAACCTATAAAGATGAAAAAAAAATACCGTTGTCAATCGATTTTTTTGAAGGCGTCTAATTGACTACGCCGGTGAGCGGCTGCCTTGGCAGGGCGAAGAGAGGGGGCCGACTGGCTCAGCGGCTTCGTCCAGTCGCCATACATGGGGTTCGGTAAGACAATAAACCGCTTGCCAAACTCTCGTCGCAGACTATCAACAGCCCCAAATCCGTACTGCTGGCTCCGGTCTTCAAAAAGATCGGAGAAGTCGCCAAGATTATCTCCCACCAACAGAATTATCTCATGATTTTTCCGGATCACCTTCCTGCGATCTTCTTTGCCCGATTTTACGGTGCGTAGCAAATATTGCTCCGGCTGAGTTGACGGAAATCCGAGATCCTTCATGTTTTGAATGGTCGGGAGTAAGTCGGAGGTATCCCGATTCGAGAGGTAGAATATCTTTATCCCATTGAATTCCAGAAACTTACAAAACTCAACACTTCCAGGAAGTGCTTTTGCCGAGGCGGTGCTGGTCCATTCTTGCCAGCGGGCGGGACTGTAATGCTTGCCTTCCATAATGTTACGGGCTTCGGACGGACTGTTGTCGAGCAGTGTTTCATCGATATCAAATACCACAGCCGGGGCAAGGTTGCCCGATGGAGCAGCCAGATATTGTTCCACCCGCATCTCGGCGAGATTAAAGGCCTGATAAGAGAGGGCCCGCATCTCAGCTGATTTTTGATACCAGAGCGTTGCCATCACCGATTGATCGGTGACGGGCGATGGAACCCGGTTGGCCGGACAAAATACCAGCGAAACCAGAATGGAGAAGGTCACAACGATTCGCATGGAGGATTGAATTGACGATGATCTACCAAAAATACAATAATAATCCTACCCTGGCTACCCGTTAGCTTCCCAGCTCTATTGGCCTATCGCCCACTTTTTTTTGTAACTTTCCACCTCCCTACCCCGTTTTAGGGTTGACACAAACCAAAATGACAGTAAGCGAGTATAATCGTTGTGTTGATCAACATGCGGATAATTTGTTCCGGTTCATTTTGAAGAATATCCGGGACAAAGAGAAGGCCCGTGACCTGGTTCAGGATTCATTCGAGAAGCTCTGGATGAATGTGGAACAGGTTTCGGCCGAAAAGGCAAAGTCATATTTGTTCACCACCGGATACCATAAAATGATAGACCAGACCAGAATTGATAAAAGGATGGTGGCCTGGGAAGAGGCTGGTACCGGGAGCCATTCGCATGAAGAGCAATACACCGACCTGCACGAGAAGCTGAGTCAGGGTATTGCCCGATTGCCAGCTGATCAGCGGTCGGTGGTGATGTTGAGAGATTATGAAGGATACTCCTATAAAGAGATCGCCGGGGTTACCGGCCTGTCTGAAGCCCAGGTAAAGGTTTATATCTACCGGGCAAGAGTGTTCCTCAAAGAATATGTGGGTTCAATTGAAACGCTGGTGTAAAATGGATACGATTTCTCGTAACAACTATGAAGTTTGGTTCATCGATTATCTCGATGGCCAGCTTGATTGCGGGCAGGTGGACCAGCTCCTGGATTTTCTGAATGAAAATCCGGATCTCCGTAACGAGCTGGAGGCTGCTGCCGGCATTCGGTTGACTATCACGGAGGATCAGATGGACAACAAAGATGCTTTGAAGTATTCAGCGACAGATATTCCCGGTGTTCCTCACTCTGATTATCGCTGCATTGCCCGGATGGAAGGAGACCTCCCGCCCGGTGAAAATGAGCGGTTTGATGAGGAACTCGCAGCTAATGATCGTCTGAAAAGCCAATTTGCTGCCTACGAACAAACCCGCTTGGTCCCGGATGATACTATCCAATACCCCAATCATGGGCAGCTAAAAAGAAAAGTTAGAGTGATGGGAACGTGGTGGCTGAGTATCTCCTCAGCTGCCGCTGTTCTGTTGTTGGCTCTCATTCTTTGGCCTCAGCGAAATATGGATACCAGCACGGTGGCTACTCTTGGGGATACGCCTGATCAGGCGGAGGTCTTGGTTGAACCAATAGATAATGAGCAAGTTAAGCCTGCTGAGCCCGTGATTTCAATGGCATCTCTTTCACCCATACCAGTGAAAGTATTAGCCAAAGCAGTGGAAAAGCCCGCGGTTGTCATCACAACTCCTCCAGTGGAACGCGAGTTGCGTTTGATTCAACCACTGGAAGCCAAAATCCTTCTCACAAAACTTTCTGTCCCGGATCCGGAACTCTCCCAGATCAACCTTGCTTCGTTAACAGCTGACCAGCGGGTCGAAAATCCACATGAGTACCAAACTCTGGGCCAACTGGCACTGAATTTTTTTCGGCAAGAAGTGCTGGGCCAAGACCCCGACCTGGTGAAACAGACCCGCTTCTCCATGTGGGAAGTAGCGGATGCCGGAATCAACAAGATCAGCTCGATCGTGGGTTCCGATGCACAACTGAATCGCCAATACAACAAAGATGGCAGCGTGGTAGCAGTCTCGTTTAACTCCAGACTGATGGATGTAGAAGCTCCAGTACGCCAAAATGATTGATACCCACTACACGCCCTGTAACTTTTCCCTCATTCATCCCGTCCTACCAGTAAACAATTAAACAAGGAAACTATGAAACGTTTAGTCTTGATGACCCTGGCCGCTTTGATCGGATTGGGATCACTCTCCTACGGGCAGGAAGACCCGGATACCTCAAAAATCAGAATTGGAAAAAAGAAGTACACCGTGATTATTGATGATGATAAAGAGATCCGAATCATCACTGATGGTGATACTGAGGTGGTTACCCGTGATATTCCCGAACGTAAACCGGTTCGTCGCCATGTTCGCAAAATGGACGGAAACTGGGGCGGGCTGGAGTTTGGCCTGACCAACTTCGTCAATTCAGATTATCAGCTGGAATTGCCGGCAGGAGCCGAGTTTATGGAAGTAAAAATGGCTAACAGCTGGGGCTTCAACTTTAATTTCGCAGAGAAATCACTCGGTATCGTACGTAACTACGTTGGCCTGGTCACCGGACTTGGGTTGGGATACAATCGCTATATGTTCGTCAATGATATGTCACTAGTGAAAACATCGAACGGACCCATTGTTGGTGTACCTTCGGATATCGAATTTATGAAAAATCGCCTGAGTACCTGGCATCTGAACCTCCCGCTGATGCTGGAAGTGCAGATCCCTGTGTATGGCGAATACCAACGACTGAAACTGTCGGCTGGAGTGATCGGCGGCCTGCGTATCGGATCACGGCAGGTGCAAAAGTATGTGGCCGCTGGTGACAAGCAAAAGATTAAAACCAAGGATGATTTCTACCTGCGTGACTGGCGCTATGGTTTTACCGCCCGCGTTGGTTATGGTGATGTCTGTCTTTTCGCTGAATACTATCCCCAAACCCTCTTTAAAGACAACAAAGGTCCTGATATCTATCCAGTTACCTTTGGAATCCATATCGGAGGATAACAAGCCTGATTCATACTGTTCAAGAGCCCGGAAGTGTCTGCTTCCGGGTTTTTTCGTACCTTCGGGGCATTGTTTTAAAAACAAGCGATATGGACCTTTTACTGATCAGTAACTCGACCAACCCGGGAGAACCTTATCTGGACTATCCCAAGCATGACATTGCCAAAATCTTAAAGTCAATTAAGAAGAAAGCTCTCTTTTTGCCTTATGCGGCAGTAACCTTTTCGTTCGACCAATATGAACAAAAAGTCAGGGAACGTTTTAATGAGATAGGCCTGGATGTCGAATCTATACATCATGCCCAGTCAGCAAAAAGAGCTGTTGCGGACGCCGAAGCGATTGTTGTTGGTGGCGGTAATACCTGGCAGCTTACCCGGATGATTCATGATCTGGATTTGGTGGACGTGATCAGGGAAAAGGTGCTGACCGGTACCCCCTATGTCGGATGGAGCGCTGGCTCAAACTTAGCCTGCCCAACGATCCGCACCACTAATGATATGCCGATCATGGATCCAGACGGATTCCATGGTTTTAACCTCGTTCCTTTCCAGATCAACCCACACTACCTGGATGCCAACCCGGAAGGACATGCCGGAGAAACCCGCGAACAGCGGATTCTGGAGTTTATCGAGGTCAATCCGGATCTTTGGATTGTTGGCCTCCGCGAAGGAACCATGTTGCGGGTTCGGAATAAATCGGTCGAACTCATCGGCCCACGCCCTGCCCGCCTCTTCAAAAAAGGTTCTGACCCTGTTGAAGTCAGGCCAGGTGAAAACCTGGACTTCCTGATGGATTAGTATGACCACCAGTGAATTAACCGGAACGGTTCATAAGACAACCGGATCGGTCCATCTGGTCAGGATGGACAACGGCCAAACTCTTTCCTGCGGACTCAAAGGTAATTTTCGGATGCTGGGCATCCGCACTACCAATCCGGTGGCGGTTGGCGATCGGGTCAGTGTGGAGCTGTTCGAGCCGGGTAAGGGTTTGATTATCAGGATACATAAACGGCGAAACTATATCATCAGGAAGTCTATTAACCTGTCGAAAGAGTCGCATATCCTGGCCGCAAATATCGATCAGGCCATCCTGATGATCACAATCACTTCCCCCGTAACACTCTCCATGTTTATTGACCGTTTTCTGGTGACCGCGGAGGCTTACAGCGTTCCGGTTATTCTGATGTTTAATAAGTTGGATCTTTATACAGAGGATGATTTAGTAGCTCTGGCCGAATGGGTGGAGGCTTACACGTTGGCAGGATACCCTTGTTACCCGGTTTCGCTGGTTACTGGTAAGGGTGTCAAACAAATCCGTGAACTGTTGCCAGGGAAAATCACCTTGCTGAGTGGTAACAGCGGGGTGGGGAAGTCGAGCTTTATCAACTACCTGGATCCCTCCAGAAATCTTAAAACTGAGAAAATATCAGATTCTCACCAATCAGGAAAACATACAACCACCTTCCCCGAAATGATGGAAATGCCAGATGGAGCTTATATTATTGATACTCCAGGAATTAGAGGTTTTGGCGTGATTGAGATTGGCAAAGAAGAACTATACCACTATTTCCCAGAGCTTTTTAGATTCTCCGCCGGATGCCAGTTTCATAACTGTACCCATACGCACGAACCAGGATGCGCCGTTCGTAAGGCTGTTGAAGAGGGTGAGATCGGAGAGATGAGATATCGTAACTACTTGATAATGATGGAGTCAGACGAGGACAGGTACCGTTAATCCCTTGAAACTTTCCCGGTCTGGCTGTTAGTAAAAAACACGAATGAAAAGCATTTATCTTGATTACAATGCTACAACGCCGGTAGATCCGGAGGTGGCGAAGGCCATGGAGCCTTTTCTTCATGGTCTGTTTGGTAACCCGAGCAGCATGCACCGGTATGGCACCGAAACCCGCCTGGCGGTGGAGCAGGCCAGGGAGCAGGTAGCTCGTTTGATAGGGGCTCAACCTTATGAGATAATTTTCACCAGCGGCGGAACAGAATCCAACAACCTGGCGATCCAGGGCGTTGCTAGGGCGTTGCGCCATCGGGGTAACCATATCATTACCACATCGATAGAGCATCCTGCTGTGATAGAGGTGTGCCGGTTTTTAGAGAAGGAGGGCTTCCAGGTCACTTATGTGCCAGTTGATCGATACGGAATGGTCGATCCCGAACAGGTTGAACGGGCGATCACCTCTTCAACAATACTGATTTCGGTGATGCACGCCAATAATGAAACTGGCACGATCCAGCCGGTGGCCGAGATCGGTAAGATAGCCCGGAAGCGGGGTGTCATCATGCACTCGGATGCAGCCCAAAGCGTGGGAAAGATCCCGGTGGAGGTTGGACAGCTGCAGGTTGACCTCCTGTCGGTGGCCGGGCATAAACTCTACGCGCCCAAGGGAATCGGTGCGCTCTACATCCGCCAGGGAGTTCAGCTGGGAAAGATCATACACGGAGCCGACCATGAGCAAAACCGCCGGCCGGGCACCGAAAATATCCTCGCCATTGCCGGTCTGGGTAAGGCTTGTGAGTTGGCTGCTGAGCACCTGGACAATCATGCCGCTCACCCTAAACGCCTTCGCGACCGACTTCAACAACTGCTGACCGAGGCTCTTCCCGAAGTTGTCGTTCATGGCCATCCGCTCGAGCGACTGCCTAACACTCTTAATGTCAGCTTTCCGGGTATTGAGGCCACCACCTTACTTGGCGCTCTTGAAACTGTAGCCGCTTCGGCCGGTGCCGCCTGCCATGCCGATTCCAAAGACGCCTCCTCAGTCCTCGCTGCCATGGGTGTGCCCCAAGAGGTTGCAATGGGAGCTATCAGGCTTTCGACCGGTCGTTTTAATACCGAAGAGGAGATCGAAGAGGCTGGCCGACAACTCATCGAGGCAGCCAAAGCCCTGTCGCCAAAATCGACCGAGGCTCCAGTAAATCAGCCGCAGGAAGTTGTTCGCCTGACCCACTATTCCCACGGACTGGGTTGCGCCTGTAAATTGCGGCCCCAAGATCTGGAAGCGGTGGTTCGCGATCTGAAAGTCCTGCCTCATCCCGATATCCTCGTTGGCCCGGAAACAGCCGATGATGCTGCTGTGTACCGGATCAATGATGAAACCGCTCTGGTGGAAACGCTCGACTTTTTCTCGCCCGTGGTGGATGACCCTTATTATTTCGGAGCCATCGCTGCTGCCAATGCGTTGAGTGATGTTTACGCCATGGGTGGTACGCCGCTTTTCGCGTTGAACATTGTGGCGTTCCCATCGAAACGACTTAGTCTTCAGGTGCTTAGGGATATTTTAAAAGGTGCTCAGGATAAGGCCGATGAGGCCGGGATTCCGGTTTTGGGAGGTCATACCATTGAAGATAATGAGCCAAAATATGGCATGGTGGTTACCGGGAAGGTGCATCCAACGAAATTCTGGACTAACTCCGGAGCTCAGCCAGGTGACGCATTAATCCTGACCAAGCCACTGGGTACTGGGATATACAGTACTGCTCTCAAGCGAGGGCTTCTCACTCAGGAACAGAGCGATAAGTTATACCAACAAATGGCAACATTAAATGCTAAGGCTGCCGGGGTGTTTCATGATTTCACCGTTCATGCCTGTACGGATGTTACGGGGTTTGGCCTGACAGGTCATTTAAGAGAGCTGGCGAAGGGAAGCGCAGTGGATGTTGAATTGGATTATCTATCAATCCCCTGGATGCAGTCACTTTTTAGCTTGATGGTCGCTGGAGCTATTCCGGGAGGTACTCGGAATAATCTGGCCTATGCGGAGCCCTGGACTGAATGGAACGGCTCTTTTAGTGAACATGAAAAGCTTGCTCTTTGTGATGCGCAGACCTCCGGAGGATTGCTCGTTGCTGTTCCAGCAGGTGAGTCGGAGGAGATTCTTCGCGCTCTGGAAGATGCCGGGGTGGTAAGAGCGGCCAGGATTGGGCATGTGCTTCGCTCTGGTGAAGGAAAAATCAGTGTTAGTAAGTGATCAGATCGCTTGGAATGATTTCAGAAAAGGATAAGTTAATTAATTATGAATCAGCTAGATCCAGAATCTTTCCTTCATGCTTCCCTTACCATGCCCGTGGCGGATGTCAGGTCGCCGGCCGAATTTGAGGCTGGTCACATTCCCGGGGCCTTTAACCTGCCGCTTTTTGATAATGAGGAGCGGGCAAGGGTAGGGACCCTCTACAAGCAGGCGGGTCGGATGGCAGCGTTGGAGCTAGGTTTCGATTTGGTGGGGCCAAAAATGTCCGAGATGGTCAGGACAGCCCGGCGTATGACTCCAAAAGGAGAGATTTTACTTTATTGCTGGCGAGGAGGTATGCGCAGTGCTTCGATGGCTTGGCTCCTCGAAACGGCGGGAATCCGGACCAACCTGCTGACGGGTGGATATAAAGCCTACCGCTCTCATATCCGGGAAAACCTGGTAACTCGGAGAAAGTTTATCATTCTTGGAGGAATGACTGGTAGTGGTAAAACTTTGTGTCTAAAGGGGTTGAAAGAAATAGGTGAGCCGGTAATCGACCTGGAGGCGTTGGCGGTGCATCGAGGGTCGGTCTTTGGGGCTATTGGTCTTGGTCCGCAGCCAACAAACGAACAGTTTGAAAATGAGCTATTTAAGGAGCTGCAATGCTTTCAACCCGAAGAAATGATCTGGCTAGAAGATGAGAGCCGGCAAATCGGTCGGGTCTATATGCCCGAGATATTTTACCAGGCGATGATATCAAGCCCGCTGATTCAGATTGTAGTCCCCGAGTCGGTGCGCACACAGGTCATACTGGATGAATATGCCGGGTTAGAGCCAACATCCCTGATCAGGGCGGTAGAGAAAATCAGCAGGCGGCTTGGCGGACTGACTACGCAAAGGGTGATTGCCTCCATTGATGAAGGTCGTTTTCGGGATGCAGTGGAGTTGCTTTTGCCCTATTACGACAAAACCTATGGTCACAGCTTCAAATCCCGGCCAGAACAACCGGTTTATGTCCTTGATCTGACTGGGATATCTGTCTCCGGATACCCTGACGCTATCATCAAAAAAAAATCTTCTCTAGTGCAATATAGGGGTAACCAGGGCCGTTAATCGATTGATTTTACTAAACCTTTTCGTCTTGCACATTTATACGCGTAAGCAGCGCTGGAAATTCTACCTTCTTGCCGGGGCACTCGTTATCGGGGTGTTATCGTCCTGGTACAGCAATGTATTGGTCAGAAAGCTGGAAAAGGAGGAGAAGCTCAAGATGGAGATCTGGGCCGGGGCAACGGAGCAAATGACCAACAGCAGTGTGGAACAGGATGATAAGATCATGGGCTTCCTCATCAGCATCATCCAGAATAATACCACCATTCCGGTTATCACGGTCGATGAAAAGGGAGAAAGGCTGATTGCCCGAAACATCAAGCTTTACGATGCACAGAATCAACCGATTGACGGTTCCGATCTTCGATCGCTCAACCGGAAGAGTAAAGACCTGCTCAACCGGATGCTGGTCAAGATGAAGTCGCAGCACGACCCGATTACCATTGAACTGGGTGATACACAGCAATTTATTTACTATAAAGATTCGTATATTCTTACCCGTATCCAGCTCTATCCGCTGATACAATTGGCTGTGGTTTTCCTGTTTATTGTGTTGGCATACTTTGCGTTCAGTTCTACCCGGAAGGCTGAGCAGAATCAGGTTTGGGTAGGGATGTCGAAAGAGACGGCGCATCAGTTGGGAACTCCGATTTCTTCGCTGATGGCCTGGGTAGAGTTGCTCAAGATGGAGCAAACTGGTCCTGAGGTGGTGCAGGAGGTTTCGAAGGATGTTAAGCGTCTGGAGACCATTGCCGACCGGTTCTCAAAGATAGGATCGGCCCCGGTGTTGTTGCCGGAAAATTTGCCAGGGGTACTGGTCAGTGCGGTTAACTACCTACAGACCAGGACTTCCGATAAGGTAGTCTTCAATTTGCATTTTGGTGATATTGACGAATTGCTTGTTCCACTCAATGTGACGCTGTTCGAGTGGGTTGTTGAGAATCTGTGCAAAAATGCCATTGATGCGATGGATGGGTCAGGGCAGATTGATATTACCCTGCGGGATCAAAATCAGGTGGTTTATCTCGATATCACTGATAACGGGAAGGGGATGCCTAAATCCAACTACCAGGTAGTCTTCCAGCCCGGATATACTACCAAACCCAGAGGTTGGGGCTTGGGGCTGTCATTGGTTAAACGCATCATAGAGAACTACCATAACGGGAAGATCTTTGTGCGGAGCTCGGAGATCAACAAAGGAACCACCTTCAGGATTGTCCTCAAAAAATAGACTACTCGCGGTGTTTATGGTTGTCTGCAAGCCTACTAGCCATTTTTTTATTCTGATATTCTTTTATACTTTTGCACGACATTTTCGGAGGGTAACATGGGCCGTTTGACGGATTATATCATACCTTTCCATTCGTATTCAAACGGGATCTATAAGTTTGATTACGAGTTAGATGAAGAGTTCTTTGAGCATTTCCCGGAAAGCGGGATTCGTCAACCTGAGCTCAAGGTTGGGGTTCAGATGTCCAAGCAGGAGCGGCAAATTGAGTTTGATTTCAACCTGACAGGTAGTGTTCTTCTGGCTTGCGATCGTTGTTTGGAGGATTATGAACAGCCAATCGATGGGCATTTCAGGTTATACGGAAAGTTTGGTGAAGGCCGGAGTGAAGAGGAGCTGGAAGTAATCTGGATTTCTCCGTCAATGCATCAACTTGACTTATCCCAATATCTGTATGAATTTGTTGTATTGAGTCTTCCGATGCGGAAGGTTCATCCCCCCGGAAAGAATGGTAAGCCGGGATGCGATCCGGGGATGTTGGATTTATTGAATGATTTAAGTGTAACTAAATATTGATTAACCATGGCACATCCTAAGCACAGAACATCCAAGCAGCGTAGAAATAAGCGCAGGACCCATTACAAAGCAACTCCTACGCAATTATCAACCTGCTCCAACTGTGGTGCAACGGTCCAGTATCACCGGGTATGCCCGGAGTGCGGACACTATCGTGGAAAACTGGCGATTGAGAAAGAAGTTGCCGCGTAAGGCGTTGATTATGACCTGTATCCGATGAAGATCAGGATCGGTATTGATATTATGGGTGGGGATTTTGCCCCACGGTCGACCACTCACGGAGCTATCCTCGCAAAACAGGATTTACCTCTTGAAACAGAATTGGTACTGATAGGGGACCAAGATGCCATCACTACAATTTGCCGGGAAGAGAATTATGACCCCGGCAATTTTGTAATTGTCCATTCGGAAGAGGTGATCGGCATGGGAGATCACCCTGTTAAAACTTTTTCGCTCAAGAAGAAATCGAGCATGGCGATAGGTTTCGGTATGCTTTCAAAAGGGTTGATTGATGGTTTCTGTAGTGCTGGTAATACCGGTGCGATGATGGCAGGGGCCATGTTCACTGTTAAGGCCATCCCCGGAATCATTAGGCCTGCCATCGGAGTGGCCATACCGAAGGGAGAAAACGAGTTTACTCTTCTGCTGGACGTAGGGCTCAATCCGGATGCACGGCCGGATGTTCTGTACCAATATGCCATGATGGGGTCGGCGTATGTAAAACATGTGCTTGGGGTAGAAAGCCCAAGAGTTGGATTACTCAATATTGGGGAAGAGGAGGAGAAGGGAAGCTTGCTCACCAAGGCTGCCTATCAGATGATGAAGGATTCTCCAGATTTTAATTTCATCGGGAACGTGGAGGGAAATGGCCTGTTTGCCGATAAAGCCGATGTGGTGGTTTGCGAAGGCTTTGCTGGGAATATCATGCTGAAACTGGCGGAGTCGGTCTATAACCTGAGTCGCAAGATGAAGATGGACCATCCATTCTTCGAACAGTTTAATTATGAGAATTTTGGCGGAATTCCCATCATCGGCATCGGTTCGCCAGTGTTGATCGGTCATGGGATGTCAACCCCAAGAGCGATCAAAAATATGATCATCCGAAACCGCGAAATCATTGATTCCGGATTAATTAATAAACTAAAGAAGGCTTTTGAATGATGAAAAAGGTTTATGCAGCCATTACAGCAATCGAAGCCTGGTATCCGCCGGATATCCTTACGAATGCCGATCTTGAAAAAATGGTGGACACGACTGATAAGTGGATCGTGAGTCGGACCGGTATCAAAGAACGGCGCATATTAAGAGGTCCTGACAAGGGAACTTCCGAGCTGGCGGTGCCGGCTGTCAAAAAGTTACTGGAGAAGACGGGGACATCTCCCAAGGAGATCGATATGGTCATCTGTACCACAGTCACCCCCGATATGTTTTTCCCTTCCACAGCAAACATCATTAGTGATAAAGTTGGGATTACCAACGCCTTCAGTTTTGATATGGCTGCTGCTTGTTCTGGGTTCGTTTACATGCTGGCAGTGGCATCCAAGTTTATCGAGACTGGTTCAGCCAAAAAGATCATCTGCATTGGGGCTGATAAAATGTCATCCATTACTGACTATACCGACCGTTCCACTTGCCCACTTTTTGGTGATGCTGCTGGTGCAGTGCTCCTGGAGCCCTGTACGGAGTTCGGAATTATGGATCATATCCTGAGAACTGATGGCAGTGGCAGGCATCATCTCTACATGAAAGCTGGTGGATCCCAACGTCCAGCCTCCCACGAAACGGTGGATGCCCATGAACACTTTATCTTTCAGGAAGGGCAGACGGTCTTCAAAATGGCTGTGTCGAAAATGGCAGATGTCTCTGTCGAAATGATGGAAAAACATCAAATCCCTGCTGATAAAGTTTGGCTGGTGCCTCACCAGGCCAATCTTCGCATTATCACAGCTGTGGCAAAGCGGATGGGCCTTGATCCTAAACGGGTGATGATCAATATCCAAAAGTACGGGAATACCACTACCGCTACGATACCACTGGTTATCTATGAATACGAGAAAAAGCTTCGCAAGGGCGACCCTCTGATCCTCTCATCTTTCGGTGGCGGATTTACCTGGGGGTCGGTTTACCTGACCTGGGCTTACGATCCCGAATAATATCCCTTGGACTTAATCCGGGTTTTTTCTATACATTTACCAGAAATAACCAAAACGATGTCAAAGGAAGTAGAATCAACCAATGCTATAAACCTGATTTCCACCGGGACTATTGTCAAAGGTGATGTGGAATCAAACTCTGGTATCAGGCTGGACGGCCAGCTCGAAGGAAACCTGAGTGCTAAAGGGAAAGTGGTGATTGGAAACGCAGGCGAGCTAACCGGTAACATCATGGCCGTAAATGTGGAAATATCAGGAGTTATCAACGGAAATGTTAAAGCAGCTCAAATTAGCCTGAAAGCATCTGCGAAAATTACCGGAGATATCATTACCCAGCGGCTGTCTATTGAACCCGGTGCCTTTTTCTTTGGAACCTGCCGAATGGAGGGTACACCGGATGGAAAAACAAAAGAAGCCACCGCAACAAAAAGATCTTGACCAGGCAAAAAAATCCCTGCGGGAGTATGCGCGGTACTCAAACCTGGCTTTTAAGCTAATTGCAGTCGTTCTGACTGCTTTTTTTATAGGTATGCTTTTCGATAAATGGATTAACACCGGCTACCTGATCTTTACCGTGATCTTCTCGGTCGGTGGACTAGTCCTGACACTCTATCTATTGATTAAAGACCTCCTAAAATGAAACCATACACATTATCTAACTACCTAGTCCACCTGTCGATTCTGACAGTGACACTGCTGTTACTGGCCTGGATACTGTTTGCTTGGCTTGTTCCAACCGGAATGCCCTGGATCCTCCCAGTTTACTTGATATTTGTGGCTGCCATCACCTTGGCTGGCCAGGTAATCCTGACCAACAAAACAAAGGCCGGGAAGGCATCTGGGTTCAACACCTATTATCTGGCTTTTAAAACCGTTAAGATGATAGTCATTCTTATCTTTCTGGCTGTCTGGATGTTGTTACACAAAAGAAGCTCAGTGCCTTTTGTTGTCAGTGCTTTTGCTATTTATATTGCCTACGTTGTTTTTGAGAGTTGGGCTTTAAATCGGATGGTGCGGAACAGTGGAACCTGACTTTTAGTACTTTTGCTACCTTGTTTAAAATTATGGGGATCATGAGATGGATTGTTGCGCTGGCGATGTTTCTCCTAATGGCGACGCCCGGCTACGGAATAGATGAACCGTTATCGGACACCACAGACAATCATCCGAAGGGTGAGAGAAAGGAGATTTTTGACCCTGGCGATTTTATCCTGGAGCATGTGATGGACTCCTATGAGTGGCATGTGCTGACGGCAGGGAAAACCCATGTCAGTATTCCGCTACCAGTGATTCTCTACACTAAGGAGCAGGGGCTCAACATCTTTCTGTCGTCTAGGTTTCATCATGGTGAGGCGTCCTACAAAGGATTCGCCATAGCCAAAGAAGGCAAGTACCAAGGGAAAATCGTCCGTGTGGATGAAGAGGGCCATCAAATAGCCGGAATCGGTCGCCCTGTGGATCTTTCCATCACTAAAACCGTCTTTGCGATGCTGATCAGTATGTTGATTATCTTGTTGATATTCATACCGATGGCTCGCAAGTATCTGAATAGTCCCAATCGTGCCCCCACCGGATTCCAGTCGCTTGTCGAACCCGTCATCCTGTTTGTTCGGGATGATATCGCTATACCCTCAATTGGACATCAACGGTACGAAAAATTCATGCCGTTCCTGTTGACAGTGTTTTTCTTTATCCTGACCAACAATCTGTTGGGGATCATTCCGATACCGCCTGGAGGTGCTAACGTGACTGGGAACATTGCCATTACCGGGGTTTTAGCGGTGGCAACTTTCCTCGTCACGACCTTTACGGCCGACCGGAATTACTGGAAACATATCTTTAACGCCCCCGGGGTGCCGTGGTGGCTGAAATTTCCTATTCCATTGATGCCGTTCATTGAGTTGCTGGGAATATTCACCAAACCTTTTTCTTTGTGTATCCGGCTCTTTGCCAATATTTTAGCTGGCCATTTCATTATGCTCAGCTTCATTGTTATCATTTTCATTTTTGGTCAGATGAACTGGATAGCCGGCTATGGTGTATCGGTCCTTTCGGTTATTTTTTATGTGTTCATGACCTTGTTGGAGATCCTGGTATCGTTTATTCAGGCATATGTGTTCACCCTTCTATCGGCCCTCTATTTTGGGATGGCCCATGAGGAGGCTCATGCGTAATTAGTTAACATTAAATAAATCAGCTGTATGCTAAGTTTCATTCTTCTTTTGTTACAGGCAACATCGAATGTTGCACTGGCTCAAATGGGTGCTGCTTTAGGTGCCGCACTGGCTGCCATGGCGGCTGCTTTCGGAATTGGTCAGATTGGAAATCGTGCGATGGAGTCAATTGCTCGTCAACCTGAAGCGGCGGGCGATATCCGTTCAAACATGATCGTGGCGGCTGCTCTGGTTGAAGGGGCTGCCTTTTTTGCCATGATTGTTTGTCTGCTGGTTGTCTTTCTTGCCTAGTCGTGCGGTTCTAAACCGCAATCGTGTGGTTGTAACTGTTAAAAATTGAGACAATGGGATTAGTATCACCAGATTATGGAACCATCTTCTGGATGGTGTTAGCCTTTGCGATCGTCTTTTTTCTTTTGAGACGATTTGCCTGGGGGCCCATCCTTTCGATGCTTCACCGAAGGGAACAGTCGATCAATGAGGCTCTTGAAGCGGCTCAGTCAGCCAGAACGGAGATGTCAAAACTGAAAGCTGGCCATGAGGAGCTGATGGAGCAGAGTCGCGCCGAGCGCGACAATCTGTTGGCTGAAACCCGGCGCATTCGTGAAGAGATCATCGAAAAGGCTCACGTAGAAGCTTCTGCTGAATCGGCCCGGTTACTTGATCTGGCGAAGAACCAGATCCGCCAGGAGAAAAATGCTGCCATCAACGAGATCCGCCAGCAGGTGGCCGATCTTTCGGTCGGGATTGCTGAGAAGATTCTTAAACGGGAGCTGGCCGATAAGCGGGAACAGGAATCAATGATCCGTGATCAACTCAAGGATCTGAAAATGAATTAGCCAATGGTTGAAACACGGATTGCCGCCCGCTATGCCAGGGCACTATTTTCGTTAGCATATGACCGAGGGCTTGATGAGGAGGTCAGGAAAGACCTTGCCGCGGTGCAGAGCCTAAGAGATAATTCTCTCGAGTTTCGTGCCATGCTTTCTTCGCCGGCGATGGCCAGTACAGCGAAAATCCGACTGTTGGGCGAAGTTCTGAGTGGGCTGGTCAATGATTTGACGATTGAGTTCCTCGACTTATTAGTCGGTCGCCGACGGGAGGCTTATCTCGATCCGGTGGTGAGGCTATACGATCAGCTGTTGAAAGAAAAACGAGGGATTGTTGAAGCCAAAATCGTTACAGCCAGGCCGATAAGCGAAGCAATGATTGAGGAGATCACGGCTCATCTGGCTCAGAGTACGCATTCTGATATTGTTTTGAGCCTGGAAATCCGGGAGGAACTGATTGGAGGTTTAATCCTGCAGGTGGAGGACCAACAATTGGATGCCAGCATATTAAGACAGTTGAAAACCGTTAGAAAAGAGTTAAGCGAATCAAAGTATTAGTCAAATTATGTCCACGATAAAACCGGCGGAGATATCCCGCATCTTGCGACTACAAATGGAGGGGATTAACCTGGGCGCTAGCCTGGAAGAGGTTGGAACGGTGTTGCAGGTAGGTGACGGAATTGCCAGGATCTTTGGATTATCCCATGTCCAGAGTAATGAAATGATTGAATTTAACAATGGGGTTATGGGTATCGTCCTGAACCTGGAAGAAGATAATGTCGGTGCTGTTTTGCTCGGTCCGTCAAGTGGAATTCGGGAGGGTGACCAGGTTAAGCGAACCCGGAAAATTGCTTCAATACCTGTTGGGGAGGGGCTTTTGGGCCGTGTAATTAATACCATCGGTCAGCCGCTCGACGGGAAGGGCCCGATTGAAGGCGATTTGGTGGATCTGCCACTCGAACGGAAAGCACCGGGGGTGATCTACAGGCAACCAGTGAAAACCCCGCTGCAAACCGGTATCAAAGCTATTGATGCAATGATTCCAATCGGACGGGGCCAGCGAGAGCTGATCATTGGCGATCGCCAAACAGGCAAAACATCCATCGCGGTGGATACGATCATCAACCAGAAGGAGTTTTACCAAAAAGGTAAGCCGGTTTACTGCATCTATGTGGCTATCGGACAAAAAGGATCGACCGTAGCCCAGATTGCCCGAACGCTCGAAGAGCATGGGGCGATGGATTATACCGTTATTGTGATGGCTACCGCCAGCGACCCGGCAGCACTCCAGTTTTATGCCCCGTTTGCTGGTACCGCCGTCGGCGAATTTTTCCGCGATAGTGGGCGGGAAGCACTGATCATCTACGACGACCTCTCAAAACAAGCCGTCTCCTATCGCGAAGTCTCCCTCCTGCTACGCCGCCCACCAGGCCGCGAAGCTTATCCTGGCGACGTATTCTACCTTCACTCCAGATTGCTGGAGCGGGCTGCTAAAATCATTGAAAATGATGAGGTTGCACAAAAAATGAACGATCTTCCGGAGGTACTCCGGCCGAAAGTGAAAGGTGGCGGATCTCTGACAGCCCTGCCGATCATCGAAACCCAAGCAGGTGACGTGTCGGCTTATATCCCGACCAATGTGATCTCCATAACCGATGGGCAGATATTCCTGGAATCAAGCCTCTTCAACGCGGGTATCAGACCGGCCGTGAATGTTGGGATATCTGTATCCAGGGTGGGAGCCAGTGCCCAAATCAAATCAATGAAAAAAGTGGCCGGGACGTTGAAACTTGACCAGGCACAATACCGCGAACTGGAAGCTTTCTCGAAATTCGGATCCGATCTGGATGCTTCGACTGTTAGTGTTTTGGCAAAAGGAGCCCGAAATATGGAGATTCTGAAACAGGAGCTGCATTCTCCTTATCCAGTTGAAAAACAGATTGCTATCCTGTTTTGCGGAACCCGTAACCTGCTTACCAGTATCCCGGTGAACCGGATACGTGATTTCGAAAAGGAGTATCTTGAGCATCTGACTGAACGGTATCCGGAAATGATGACTGAAATGAAAAATGGCAACCTGACAGATGAGGCCATGGAGACTATGACCCAGGTTGTTAAAGAATTGACTCCAAGATATCTAAAGTAGGCTGATTGAGCTATGGCAAACCTGAAGGAAATCAGACAGCGGGTCGCAACGGTTAAATCGACTAGGCAAATCACCAGTGCCATGAAAATGGTGTCGGCCGCCAAGCTGAAAAGAGCCCAGAATGCCATCATCCGTATGAGGCCCTATGAGGCTGAACTCCATAAAATTATGGATGTGATTGCCTTGGAGTCTGAGGAAACTGTAGCCACACCGCTGGCTGCTCAGCGCCATCCCGATCGAATCCTCCTAGTGGTTATCACTTCGAACCATGGGCTTTGTGGTGGCTTTAATATGAATATCATTCGACATACCCTGGAAATTATCGATGAGCATTACCCTGGTAAAATCGCGATGGGCAACCTGGATTTTTTGATGCTGGGTAAAAAGGGCGCTGAGCTTTTGAGAACCAGAGGTTATGGCCGGTTACCACAGGAGAATGAAGTGATCGAAAAACCTTCCTATCAGGATAGTGTCGAACTCGCTACCCGATTAATGGATCAGTTTCTCGCCGGTCAATATGATCGTATAGAGCTGATTTATAATCAGTTTAAGAATGCTGCAACCCAGGAAATAACTCGTGAGCAGTTTCTGCCAATCCAACCGGTTGAACCATCAGAGAGTTCTCATGGCTATCGTCATAATTACATTTTTGAGCCTGGGGTTGAACTGCTGGTAACAGAAATTCTGCCACAAGCGCTGAAAGCAAAGTTTCATAAAGCTATTCTGGATTCCCAGGCAGCTGAACATGGAGCCCGAATGACAGCGATGCACCAGGCAACGGATAATGCAACGGAAATGATTCGCAGCCTGACTCTAGAGTATAATAAAGCCCGTCAGGCAGATATTACCAGCGAACTAATTGAAATCGTTAGTGGGGCTGAAGCCCTGAAATCATAAAACAACAGGAAGATGATGAAGAGATTCCTAATGTTGTTGCTGCTGTCAAGCTTTCTGATAAATGGTCAGACTCAATATCTGATTCAGGTAAAAGTAGATTCAGTCCCCCATCGAAAAGCCTTTTTGCTGGATTTTGTTGGGCTGAAAAATAACCTGGTAGATTCGGCCAATATCGCATCTGACGGGAGTTTTGCCTTTACTCTGCCCGAAACATCGCATCCGGGACTATACCGTATTGTCGTTGGGCCAAACACGTTCTGGGATATCATTTTCAATCGGGAGCAGATCCGGATTCAGACACACTTTGGCGCTGTAATCGATAGTCTTAAGGTGCTTGAATCAGAGGAAAACAAGTTGTTGGCCAGATACATGCAGTTTTATATAGGCCTTAATCGAAAGGCCGAATTGCTACAGCACCTTCTGACACTCTACCGCCCCAGTGAGCCATTTTATCAACAGATTACCAGGGAGTTGAATAATCTTCAGATGGCCGATCCGAATGAGCTCGCTCGAGAGATCATCTCGAATCATCCAAGTACTTATGTGGCAAATTTCCTGAAGATGGAGCTTCCTCCGACCATACCCCAGGGGTTAAAGACCCAAGAGGAGATGACTTATGTTCTGGATCACTACTGGGAAGGGGTTGATTTTGCTGATACTGCCATGATGTATAATCCAGCACTGGCAAGCAAGATCAGAAGCTTTTTTTCGCTGTTCCCGCGGGCCTATCCTCCTGCTGAAGTTGAAGAAGCTATGAAGAAGGGGCTCGATCGGCTCATGTCGCTGAGCGCTGGGAACGAAATCTTGTTTGAATTTATCCTCGGAGAGGTGGTCGATTGGGCAGAACGAACTGATTATGACGATTTTTTCGGCTATCTCACAGAATTTTACCTGGCAGAGGCATCGTGCCAGGACGAAAACCGGGCAGAAGCGTTTAGCGAACGGGTAGAAGCCTATCAAAAGACTGCCGTCGGAACACAGGTGGCGGAAATTGTTATCCCCCGTGAGAAAAGCGGGGCACTTTTATTATCCGATATTCCCGCAGATTATACCCTCATCGTGTTCTGGGCTAGCTGGTGTTCGCACTGCGGACAGGTGCTGCCCGAAATCAAAGACCTTTATAACCGCTATAACCGGAGTAACCTGGAGGTGCTGGCTATCTCTCTTGACCAGAACCGAGCTGAGTGGGAAGCAGTACTGAAGGCAGGTGGCTATAACTGGATCAACCATTCGGAGTTGATAGGCTGGGATTGTTCTATCGCCTATGATTACGGTATTCGCGCCACTCCAACCCTCATTTTAGTTGACCGAAACCGGACGGTTGTGGCCAAGCCGCGTAATGCCATTGCTCTCGAAATGAAGTTAAAGGAACTGGGAATCAAGCCGATAAGATAATTCGTAAGGATGTTCTGGACAACAGTAGCAAGGTTCATATTGAAACAGCGGATTACCCTGCTGGTGGTAATCACACTGGTGACTGTTGTTATGGTCTTTCAGTTCAGAAAACTACATATCGATTATGGATATAGCGGAATGTTACCCGAGTCGGACAGTGTAAGTATCAAGCTCAAAGAGTTTAACAACCTGTTCGGAGAAGATGGAAATCTGTTCTTTTTTGGCTTTCAGGATCCTGATTTTTTTACGATTGAGAAGTTTCAGGCTTTTAGTGAACTTAAGCGATCGATCCTGGCAATCGATGGGGTAACCAGTGTATTATCGGTATATGATGCGGTAAATCTCCTCAAGCATGATGAGGAGCGTAGTTTTGAGGTGAGCCGGATCTTTCCGGAGCAGATGTCGGATCAGGTGGAGATGGATAGTCTGGTAGCCATTTTCCGATCGTTGCCCATCTATCGTAATCTAGTCTATACGGCCCCAAATCATGCCTTTTTTGTCATGATGATGATGGATCAGGAAATGCTCAACACCAGCAAACGTCCGGAAATTATCCTTGCCATGAAAACGCTGGTGAGCGAGTATGAGGAGCGTTTCAATATTAAGATGCACTACTCCGGGTTGCCTTATGTGCGTACCGAGATGGCTAACATTGTGCAGCGGGAGTTTTTGACGTTCATTTTTCTGGCTGCCTTTGTAACCCTACTGATACTTTTTGCTTTCTTCCGATCATTACGAGTGGTTCTGCTTTCCGCGCTGGTGCTGGGTTTGGGAGTGGTCTGGGCTATCGGATCGATGGTCATGATGGGCTATAATATCACCATATTGAATGCCATGGTTCCTGCGGTGTTAATCGTAATAGGCGTGCCCAACTGTATCTTCCTGCTGAATAAATACCACGCCGAATACCGCAAGCGCAAGAACAAAATGGCGGCCCTGGAACAGATGATCCGAAAGGTGGGGTCAGAAATCTTTCTGACAAACCTGACAACCGCCTCTGGATTTGCCACCTTTATGGTCATACGGAACGAAACCCTTTCACAGTTCGGCCAGGTGGCGTCAATCAATATTATGCTGCTCTTCCTGCTTTGCCTAACGCTGATTCCGATCTTGTTTTCGTTTGTTTCCCCACCCAACGAAAAGCAGGTTAAGCATCTGGAAAACAGGGTTGTAAATAAAATTATAGATCGTATTATTTATCTGGTGCAATATCGACGGATAGCCATTTATGCCGTTGTAGCTCTGATTCTGGTCACAGCTGTTCTGGGAATTACAAGAATGAAATCGACGGGGTACATTTTGGATGATATCCCCAAAGAGAATGCTCTATCCAAAGACTTGAAATTTTTTGAGGGCAACATCCGGGGTGTCATGCCAATGGAGGTAGCCATTGACTCCCGAAAGCCCAACGGTGTGATGCAGCAATCCTTTTTAAATCGTGTCGAAGCGTTTCAGGAATATGTAACCCGTTTCCCCGACATGGGGCAACCGCTTAGCCTGGTTGATGCATTGAAGATGGCCCGGCAGGCTTACTACAATGGTAATGAGGCATATTACCGATTACCCGGATTGCAGGAACGTGCTTTTCTGTTAGGCTATCTTTCGGATGAAATGGATGATAACAGCCTGATAAAGAACTTTATGGATTCGTCTCGGCAGATTATGCGGGTCAACTGCCGGGTTGGGGACGTGGGTACCCATCGACTGCTTGACCTGTCGGATAGTTTGCAAACCAAGCTCGATGAGCTCTTTCCCCCGGAATCCTACAAAACGATTTTAACGGGATCAAGCCTGAAATTTACCCTTGGAACTGAGTATCTGATTAAGAATCTTTTCCAGAGTCTTGCTTTGGCTATCCTGTTCATCTCCATTGTCATGGCCTGGATGTATCGATCGCTTCGGATGGTTGTGATATCGGTATTGGGAAATATGATTCCCCTGCTTTTTACGGCGGGATTGATGGGATTTGCAGGTATTTCCATCAAACCCTCAACGGTTTTGGTGTTTAGTGTTGCCTATGGAATGGCTGTGGATACCGCCATCCACTTCCTTGCAAAATTTAGGCAGCATCTCTCGTGCCCGAAAACCGGCAACAGCGAGGCAATCATCCACGCCTTACGCGAAGTAGGCGTCAGCGTGATTTATACGGTTTGTGTTCTCTTTCTTGGTTTTGGCATCTTTGTAGTATCAGAATTTGGCGGAACCAAAGCAATGGGCTTTCTTGTCAGTATTACCCTCTTGGTTGCTGTAATATCTAACCTGCTCCTGGTGCCATCGCTTCTGATGGGACAGGTGGAGAAACTGCAGAAGAGGGAAGTGATTAACAAACACGATTGAAAATGAAGAACATTGACGACTTCCAACTAATTGTGGATGAAGAAATTAAGCGGCAACACCGAAATCTTGAGCCAAAAGAATTGTACGAACCAATCTGGTACACGCTGTCCAATGGAGGGAAGAGGCTACGTCCTGTATTGGTATTAATGGGATGCCAGCTTTTCTCTGATCGCATTGAAGAAGCTGTGTTGCCTGCCATTGGGATTGAGATGTTCCACAATTTTACGCTGCTTCATGACGACATCATGGATAAAGCATTCCTTCGGCGAAATCGTCCTACCGTGCACATCAAATGGGATGTGAACCGGGCGATCCTATCGGGTGATGCCTTGGCTATCCAGTCAAACATATTCATCTCCTCTTGCTCCCGGGAGGTTCTTCCCGAAGTGCTGAACGTGTTCCTCACAACTGCTTTGCAGGTTTGTGAAGGGCAGCAGTATGACCTGAACTTCGAAATCAAGTCAATGGTTTCAGTTGATGAATATATGAATATGATCAGGTTAAAAACGGCTGTACTCCTGGCCGGAAGTCTCCAAATCGGGGCGATTATTGGAGGAGCTGGAAAGGATTGGGCACAAAGGGTTTACGATCTTGGCTGCGAATTGGGAATGGCTTTTCAGTTGCAAGACGACCTACTCGATACTTTTGGCGATGAGGATGTATTCGGGAAAAGTATCGGTGGAGATATCCTTTCGGATAAGAAAACTTTTCTGCTGATTAAAGCTTATGAACAGGCCAGTCCTGAACAGGCAAAGGTTTTAGATGACTGTTACTCAGGAAAATGCACCGATCCAGATCAAAAAGTCAAGGAGGTAAGAAAAATCTTTATGGATCTTGGTATTGATCAAATGACCCGCAAAAAGGTGAGGGAATATCTTTATAGCGCATTGGCTATCCTGGAAGAGCTGCCGGTTGAGAAAGAGCGAAAAACGGAGCTCGAAAACTTCACCCGAAGTCTGATGGATCGCGTACGTTAATGGTCTTAACTTAGAAGTTTAATAGGAAAACAATGGATCAACAAACAGGGAAAATTGTTCAGGTCATCGGACCGGTGGTAGATGTTGAATTTCCGACTGCGATGACGGGATTGCCAGATATATATGAATCGCTGGAAGTGGTCAGGGAGGATGGCTCGATTTTAGTGCTGGAGTGCCAGCAAGACATTGGTGAGAATACGGTTCGAACGGTAGCCATGGACTCGACCGACGGGTTATCCCGGGGCATGGAGGTCAGATCAACCGGCGGGCCCATCCGCATGCCTATTGGGGACCAGATACGGGGTCGATTGCTCAATGTGACAGGTAATCCAATTGATAATCTCGGACCTTTAGAATCAGAAGGGGGCTACCCGATTCACCGGGAACCACCCAAATTTAAGGACCTGAGTACCGAAAACCAGGTCCTCTATACCGGCATCAAGGTGATCGATCTGATCGAACCATACTCCAAAGGAGGGAAGATCGGTCTTTTTGGAGGAGCTGGCGTGGGAAAGACCGTTTTGATCCTGGAATTGATCAACAATATCGCTAAAGCCTATTCGGGTCTTTCGGTTTTTGCTGGAGTGGGAGAGCGTACGCGCGAGGGTAACGATCTTCTGCGCGAAATGCTGGAATCGGGGGTTGTGGATTATGGCCCGGAGTTCTTGGAAGTTATGGAAAAGGGGGGCTGGGATCTGACCAAGGTTGATCGTAAAAAGCTGAAAGAGAGTAAATTATCATTAGTTTATGGCCAGATGAATGAGCCGCCAGGGGCTCGTGCTCGCGTGGCTCTGTCCGGATTAGCCTTGGCCGAGTATTTCCGCGATGGGGATGAAAAGACCGGTGGACGGGACATTCTCTTTTTTATGGATAATATTTTCCGCTTTACCCAGGCTGGTTCTGAAGTGTCAGCTCTCTTGGGCAGGATGCCATCAGCTGTGGGTTATCAGCCAACTCTAGCTACGGAGATGGGTGCCATGCAGGAACGGATTACTTCCACGAAACGAGGGTCAATCACTTCAGTTCAAGCAGTTTACGTTCCGGCTGATGACTTAACCGACCCAGCTCCGGCGACCACCTTTTCACACCTGGATGCTACCACCGTGCTGAGTCGTAAGATTTCCGAGCTGGGAATCTATCCGGCAGTGGCACCGCTCGAATCAACCAGCCGAATTCTTACCCCTGATGTTGTTGGGAAAGAGCATTATGAAACTGCTCAGCAGGTGAAGGAAGTCCTCCAACGATATAGCGAACTGCTGGATATTATTGCCATCCTGGGGATGGATGAACTCTCGGAGGAAGACCGCCGGGTGGTTCACCGGGCGCGACGAATTCAGCGATTTCTTTCACAACCGTTCCATGTTGCGGAACAGTTCACCGGAAGGGCCGGAGCTTTTGTCAGCATCGAGGATACCATCAAAGGATTTAAGATGATCCTGAATGGCGAGGTGGACCGATATCCTGAAGCCGCTTTCAACCTCGTGGGAACGATTGAGGAAGCTATTGAAAATGGAGAGAAATTACTGAAAAGCAAGTAAATACACTACAACCAAATGAAACTAACAATTTTGGCTCCTGAGTCTGAGCTCTTCTCGGGTGAGGTAATCAAGGTCAGAGTTCCAGCCTGCGGCGGTGCTTTCGAAATCCTGGAAAACCACGCTCCGATTATCTCCTTGTTAAATCCCGGGACAATCAGAATCGTCGAGGCTCCTAAAAAGCAGACAAAGATCGAAATCAAAGGAGGGATTGTAGAATGTGCTGGCAATAATGTGTATGTCTTAGCTAAACCCCTTTAACCTGCCAATATTGGAAGTCTGTTTTGTCATACTTCATCCGACGGATCCGGCTGCGCTGCTCCAATCAACCGCTGTCATTCGCTGGTTGAACAACCAGGTGGACGGGTCTGAGGTTTTCTCCGTGGCTCCGGCCAACCTCTCCTGGCTACTGGAGGCTCAGAAACCTTTTTATCTCATTACTTATGAAGATAATTTATTGACAATCAGGTCGAAAATTAAAGAACTGCTACCTGATTATCTGATTGATCTTGAGGGTAATAACTATTATAAGCCATTGAAAAAGAGACTGAAAGTCTTGGATTTTCCACTGGAAAAACTCTCTCTTTTTGATGTAAAGGATGATCAGGCTGGACCGTTTTTATCTGTTCCCGACCCCGATCCGGAGTGGCTTCCGGAGTCGTTTGCTCGAGGGTATCTGGTTCTTACGTTAGATGGCAAGTCTGGAGAGCCTGAGTTGAGTGAGGAGTTGCTGGTGCGATTAACTACCCTGCTCGAGTATCCGGTGGTAATTACCGGTATGCAAAACGAACGTCCACTGGCCGATGAGATAGCCAGGAAAGCCGGCTGTACGGTCTATCCGGCTTGTGGCGATTTTACCCCTCTTCAAACTGCTTCGATGATCCGGGGTTCAACCGGGCTCATCACCTCGTCACTGCTTTGGGGGCAGGTTGCGAAAGCAATTGATAAACAGGTAGTTATACTGGGGAAGGGTGACCTAAATAGTATTCAATCCGATCCGCGTTCGATGATTGAAATGGTCGGACCATGGATAAAACATTAGAGCCATGAATTCAGTGGTTTTCCCCCGACAGATTGAGGTAATGTCTCCAGCAGGATCTTTTGATTCGCTACGTGCCGCCGTGGAAGCTGGAGCTGGTTCGGTCTATTTCGGAGTTGGGCATTTGAATATGCGATCCAAATCGGCTGGTAACTTTACGCTGGACGATCTCTTTAAGATAGCGCGATACTGCAAAATGAAGGGTGTCCGATCCTATTTGGCTTTAAATACAATCATTTACGATCGTGAGATCAGTCTCTCTCGCCAAACGATCGATCGGGCGGCGGAGGCTGGGATCGATGCTGTGATCCTCTCAGACCAATCGGTGATTGCCTATGCACGAGAAAAAGGCATGCCAGTTCATTTGTCCACTCAGTTGAATATTTCCAATATCGAAACTGTCAAATTTTATGCGGCATTTGCGGATGTGATGGTTCTGGCCAGGGAGTTAACTCTTGAACAGGTTGCTTATATCGCCGGGCAGATTGGGCAGCAGCAAATCACCGGGCCTTCGGGAAGGCTGATCCAGTTGGAGCTTTTTGTTCACGGGGCACTCTGTATGGCCATCTCCGGTAAATGCTATCTCAGCTTGCATCAATACAATAGCTCCGCCAACCGCGGTGCTTGCCTCCAGGCCTGCCGGAGAGGCTATCTTGTGGAGGATATTGAATCGGGCGACCAGCTAGAGGTTGATAATGAGTATATTATGTCGCCTAAAGATCTGTCCACCATTCATTTTCTCGACCAGATCATAGCTTCGGGGATTACGGTGTTGAAAATTGAAGGTCGGGCCAGGCCGCCGGAGTATGTTCAGACGGTCACCGCCTGCTACCGGGAAGCAGTGGATAGCCTGATTGACGGATCGTATGGTCCGGAGAAGATTAGTGCGTGGCAGGAGCGGTTATCGACTGTGTTCAACCGGGGCTTCTGGGATGGTTATTACCTCGGTCGGCGACTGGGTGAATGGAGTGCGGTGTATGGCTCAAGGGCGACCAAAAGGAAGGTTTTTCTCGGATCTTCCACAAACTATTTTCCCAAAATCGGGGTGGCGGAATTCAGGCTCGAAACAGGAGATCTTGCCATTGGAGATGAGGTGTTGATCATCGGTCCGACAACCGGCTTAATTCGCCTGACTGTTAAGGAGATCCACAACGATTATGGTCCTGTCGAGACTGCAAAAAAGGGTGAAAAGGCCGCATTTCACACCGGCAGAAAGGTTCGCCGGTCGGATAAACTCTACAAATGGGCGTATAGTGAATAACACCAAGAAACTTTCCCACATTGCACCATGAAATTGTTAATAACCCAATCGATTATCTTTCGATCAGTTTAAACATAATTTTTACTTTAGATCCGGTTTGGAAAAGTCTTAACATTGTACCGAAATGTTCTTAACCTAAAACAAAGTCAGCTAATTTATTATAACTTAAAAATGTTGAATATGAAAAGTTTGCCTAGATTTTTGATGCTACTTACTTTGGGGCTATTCACTGTTTTCAGTGGATATTCACAGGTAACCACATCATCGATGACCGGGATAGTTTCAACCGAAACAGGAGAAAGACTTCCGGGAGCGACTGTTGTGGCGACACATGAACCTTCAGGTACTGTTTATGGTACAGTAACGAAGTTTGATGGGAGTTACGCTCTACAAGGTATGCGCCCTGGTGGACCATACAAGGTCGAAATTTCCTATGTTGGTTATGCGAAAAGAACGTATACCGATATCAGGATTTTCTTGGGTGAAACCTTCGGCTTGAACACATCTTTGAAGGAGAGCCAGGTTGGCCTAGGAGAAGTCACCGTGGTGGGGGTGAAATCATCCCAGTTTAAATCAACAAAAACAGGCGCCTCAACAAACATCTCCAATGAGCAGTTGACACTGATGCCCTCCATTAGCAGAAGCATCTCATCCATTGCCCAGCTTTCGCCTTACACGAATGGCATGAGTATTGCCGGGGGAGATGGACGTTCAACTAACTTTACTGTTGATGGTTCNNTGGTATGAGCTTTGTCGGGACAGATGGTCGTACGGCTAACTTTACAGTGGATGGAGCAAACTTCAACAACAACTTTGGTTTGAGCTCCAATCTGCCAGGAGGTGGAACGCCGATTTCTCTGGATGCTATTGAAGAAATCCAAGTTGTGGTTGCTCCTTTTGATGTTCGCCAGACCAACTTCATCGGTGGTGGAATCAACGCTATTACCAAGTCAGGAACCAACACCTTCAAAGGTACCGCTTACACCTACTTTACCAACCAGGATCTACGTGGCAACCACATTGATACTGTTGATTTTGGCGATCGTGATAAAGAATCGACAAACATTTACGGGATCACCCTGGGTGGACCAATCATCAAAAACAAATTGTTCTTCTTTGTCAATGGTGAATATGAAGTGAGTCCTCAGCAGGTCGTAACCTGGAGGCCCTCCGAAGATGGTGTAGCTAATACCGATCTGATGCTTTCCCGCACCAGTATTTCCGATATGGAAAAAGTCAGAAAACATTTGATCGATAATTATGACTATGATCCAGGTTCCTATACCGACTACCCGGCAAACGAAAGTAACAAGAAAATGCTGGCTCGTTTGGATTGGAACATCAACCAAGCCAACAAACTGACTTTGAGGTATAACTATACCATTAACCAGGCTTGGAATGAAACAAACGGGAATTCAACCGATGCCGGTTTCCGTAACAGATCTATGAACCGGATTTCTCAACATTCAATGGCTTTCTCAAATTCTCTTTATTCCATGGAGAATATTGTGAACTCAGTCTCCCTGGATTTGAATAGCCGGATTTCAGAAAAAGTCTCGAATCAATTCCTGGCAACCTATACCGCTATGAAGGACGGCCGTGGTTCTAGCTCTGATCCATTCCCATTTATCGATATCATGAATGGTTATGATAATAATGGCAATCACATTCTAGAGCCTTATATGTCAGCCGGTTATGAGTTGTTTACCTGGAATAATGGGGTGAAAAACAATATTCTGAATGTGATTGACAATGCAACGATGTATCTAGGGTCACACAAAGTGACTGCTGGTGTGAGCTTCGAACATCAAATGGCAAACAACTCATATATTAGAAATGGGACAGGATACTATCGTTATGCTAGTCTTGATGATTTCTTGAATCAGCGTGCTCCGACCGACTTTGCCCTGACCTATGGCTGGGATGGCGAAGCAAATCCAGCTGCAGAAGTTGCTTTCAATCAGCTTGGTGTTTATGTTCAGGACGAATGGAACCTGGCTAAGAATTTTAGCTTAACCTATGGTTTGCGAGGCGATTATCTGAAGTATGTTGATAACATCATCAGGAATAATGCCATTTATGAACTGGATTTTGGCGACAAAAAGATTGACACCGGATCATGGCCAACACCAAAAGTTCAGCTTTCACCAAGGGTTGGTTTTACCTGGGATGTTATGGGTGACCAAACCTTAAAAATTCGCGGAGGTTCAGGCGTGTTTATGGGAAGATTGCCGCTGGTATTCTTCACCAATATGCCAACCAACTCCGGAATGGTTCAGGGTAGCTATGCCGCTGTCACCAC
>LSQX01011416.1_pt1 | contig 33761 bp, 35 predicted proteins | sample 654561 | NCBI WGS metagenome assembly LSQX01 (sample SAMN04489861, study PRJNA283612) | anaerobic digester metagenome | isolation source: 4 biogas reactors fed with cattle manure at either 37C or 55C with and... | place: Denmark: Kongens Lyngby | collected 2014 | reverse complement strand
AGAATGGAGAATGGAGAATGGAGAAGTGAGAAGTGGAAAGTGAGAAATGAGAAGTAACAAATACAATGACAGTAACCATCGGGATAACAGGAGGAATCGGCAGTGGAAAAACAACTGTCTGCAAAGTTTTCAGGCTTTTGGGGGCACCGGTTTTTGAAGCCGATGCGGTTGCAAAAAAACTGTACGACACAGATGATGAACTCAGAAGCGGACTTATTCAGCTGTTCGGGGAATCTATATACGACACCGAAGGTTTTCTGAACCGAAAAAAACTTGCATCACTGATATTCAATAACGACAATCATTTAGAAAATGTGAACCGGCTGGTGCATCCTGCCGTGCGCAAAGCTTATCAGCAATGGCTGAAAGAGCATTTAAACAAACCTTATATTATTCACGAAGCAGCCATTTTATTTGAGAGCGGATTTTATAAGATGATGAATTTCACTATACTTGTAACCGCCGGTCAGGAGCAACGCATTGAAAGGGTTGTAAAACGTGACGGCGTGAGCCGGCAAATGGTTCTCCAAAGAATGGGAAAACAGTGGAGCGAAGAAAAAAAGGCAAAACTTGCAGATATAGTGTTGCTGAACGATAATAAAAACCTGATTTTACCGGAGATTATCGGCATTGACAGAAATTTAAAGAAAAATGGGACAATTTGGTAAATGGATTGGAGGCGGCTTGGGATGGGCAATCGGCGGACCGATTGGCGGCATTTTGGGCTTTGTATTGGGTTCATTGATTGACAGAAGCTCAACAGGTATAAAACCGGAAAAAACTACCGGCTATTCAGGCAGAACAACTGCCGGCGGCTACATGATGAGCCTGCTCGTATTGGTTGCCGCAGTGATGAAAGCTGACGGAAAAATAATGAAATCGGAGCTGAGCTATGTGAAAAAATTCATGATCCAGAATTTTGGGGAAGATACTGCCGCTGAAGCGATAAAATTACTGCGCGACATATTGAAGCAGACAATTCCGGTAAATGAAGTGAGCCGCCAGATCAAACAGAACATGAACTATTCGGCTCGTCTGCAACTGCTCCATTTTCTTTTCGGCATCTCCAATGCCGATGGCACCATCGATGAAACCGAACGGTGGCTGATTGAGCATATATCCAATGAAATGGGAATTTCCCAAAACGATTTCACTTCCATTCAGGCGATGTTCATCAAAGTTACAGATTCCGACTACAAAATATTAGAGGTCAGTCCCGGAGCAACTGACGAAGATATTAAAAAGGCGTACCGCCGCATGGCAATGAAGTACCATCCCGACAAAGTGAGCCATTTAGGCGAAGAGTTTCAAAATGTGGCAAAGGAAAAATTTCAGATGGTTCACAGCGCCTATGAGAATATCAAAAAATCGCGGAATATGGTCTAAGACATCAGGCAGATTTTGCCGGCTCAGCAGCAGAAGCATCCCGATATTCAGCAATAATCTTTTTCACCTGTGCAGGTGCAACTCTGCCATACACTTTTTCACCCACCATAACCACCGGCGCGAGTCCGCATGCTCCCACGCATCGCAAGCAGTTGAGCGAGAACTTTCCATCTAAGGTGGATTGCCCGACCTCAACTTTCAACTGCCGCTTAAACTCATTCAAAACCTGCTCTGCCCCACGAACATAGCAGGCGGTTCCCATGCACATCGAAATGGGAAATTCTCCTTTGGGAATCATGGTAAAAAAGGAGTAAAATGTTACCACGCCATACACTTTTGCCACTGATGTATGCAGCTCTTTTGCAATCAGTTCCTGAACCTCCGCAGGCAGATAGCCCAATTTCTGCTGAACTCTGTGCAGCACATTAATCAGCTCGCCTTCCCTGTTTTGAAATTCGGCACAAATACTTTTTATCGTCTGAATGGTATTTTCTGAAAGCTTTATTTTTGACATAGCCAATGTTTTTTTAAGTTCTGTCGAAATATACGGTATGCAGCAGTTTATGCGCTTTTTCACTCATGGGTTCACCCAAAAACTCTTCATACAATTTGATGATATATGGATTTTCGTGTGATTTCCGGATGGTTTTGTTCTGATCCTCCTGATAAATTGCCATCTGTCGTTTTTTCAAAACTTCTACATTCCCATGGTGATAGGGCTGTCCGCCGCCACCAATGCAACCGCCCGGGCAGCTCATAATTTCAATGGCATGAAACTCACTCTCTCCTGATTCAATTTTTTCAAGCAGCTTGCGTGCATTTCCCAATCCGTGTGCAATTCCAATTTTAAATGGAAAATCTCCAAAATCAATCGTAGCCTGACGGATTCCGTCCATGCCGCGCAGTTCATGAAAATCGAGTCTTTGCAAAGTCTGTCCGGTATAAAGCTCATAAGCGGTGCGCACCGCCGCTTCAATAACGCCGCCCGTGGTTCCGAAAATCACACCCGCTCCGGTTGATTCTCCTAACGGAGAGTCAAAATCTTCATTTGGCATCCGGTTGAAGTTGATGTTGGCAAGCTTAATCAAAGCCGCCAACTCTCTTGTTGTTAGTGCATAATCCACATCCGGGTTTCCGTTCACCTTAAACTCATCGCGCCCACACTCATATTTCTTTGCCACGCAGGGCATGATGGAAACTACCACCAAATCTTCGCGCTTAACTCCAAGTTTTCCGGCAAAATAGGTTTTTGCAATGCTACCGAACATTTGCTGTGGAGAGCGCGCCGTTGACGGAATATCCATGAGCTGAGGAAACTGGTGTTCAAAAAATTTCACCCATGCCGGACAGCAAGAAGTGAGAACCGGCAACTTCACGGTGGTGTCTCCTTCCAAAAACCGCGACAATCTGTTCAGAATTTCTGTTCCCTCCTCCATAATAGTCAGGTCTGCGCCAAAATCAGTATCGAAAACATAGTCGAACCCCAACCTACGCAGGGAAGAGACCATTTTTCCGGTAACCAATGTTCCCGGTTCCAGACCGAACTCTTCGCCCAATGCGGCGCGCACCGCCGGAGCAGTTTGCACAATTACCGTTTTGGAAGGGTCTGAAAGCGCTCTCACCACCTGGGCGGTATGGTCAACTTCCGTCAGCGCTCCCGTGGGGCATACCGCAACACACTGTCCGCAATAGGTGCAAACCGAGTGGTCGAGGTTCATCTCAAACGCCGGCGAAACCACCGCGTTAAAACCACGGTTAATGGCAGAAAGCACTCCCACCGTCTGCACATCATTGCACATCATCTCACAGCGGCGGCACATGATGCACTTGTCCACATCACGGATAATGGCTGGAGAAGTATCTTCGCGGTAGCAAGACTGCTCACCTTTGTAATGAATCTCCCGGATTCCCAGATGATGCGCCATATCCTGCAATTCGCATTTCCCCGATTTGGCACAAATCAGGCAGTCGGCAGGGTGATCCGATAAAATCAGCTCCAGTACGGTCTGCCGTGCATTTATCACCCGGATGGAATGAGAGTTAATTTCCATGCCATCAGTTACTTCGGTGCAGCAGGCTGGCGCAAGGTTTCTTCTCCCTTTCACCTCTACCACGCATATACGGCAGCCTCCGGGTTTGTTTTCAATATTCAGATCATCGAGTTTCATGTGGCACAATGTGGGAATGTGAATTCCCGCACTCGATGCAGCCTCAAGAATGGTTATTCCTTTTTTTACGATTAACGGCTTGTTATCTATGGTCAAATGTAGTGTTTCCATCTGTTTGATTTTTCCTATGAAAGAATAATTGCATTGAATTTACATTTATCGAAACAGTCGCCGCATTTGATGCACAATGACTGGTCAATATAATGGGGCTGCTTGCGCTCGCCGGTGATTGCACCCACCGGACAGTAGCGGAAACAGAGTGTGCAGCCGGTACACATATCTTCAATAATATCATATCTGAGCAGCTCCTTACATTGTCCGGCAGGACAATTTTTATCAATCACGTGTGCCAGATATTCATTTTCAAAATTGGCAATGGTTGACAAAACCGGGTTGGGAGAAGTTTGCCCCAATCCGCAAAGCGAAGTATCTTTAATTACGTTGCTCAATAGCCGCAAGCGCTCAATATCTGCCTCCTCGCCGTTGCCCATCGTAATTTTATCAAGTATCTCGTAAAGTCTTTTGTTGCCAATCCGGCAGGGTGTGCATTTCCCGCACGACTCCTCTAAGGTAAATTCCAGATAAAACTTGGCAATTCCCACCATACAGTCATCTTCATCCATCACAATCATACCCCCCGACCCCATCATGGAACCTGCCGCCAGCAGATTGTCAAAATCGATGGGCGTATCCAGAAAGTCGCGGGTGAGGCAGCCGCCCGACGGACCGCCGGTCTGCACGGATTTAAACTGCTTGCCGTCTTTGATACCGCCACCAATATCGTAGATCACTTCCCGGAGAGTTGTTCCCATTGGCACTTCAATCAGACCGACATTATTGATTTTTCCTGCCAGTGCAAAAACCTTCGTGCCTTTTGAATTTTCAGTTCCAATTTTGGTAAACCACTCCGCCCCCTTGTTTATAATGACCGGAATATTTGCAAAAGTCTCCACATTGTTAACATTGGTGGGCTTTCCCAAATAGCCGGAGACTGACGGGAACGGCGGTTTAAATGTGGGTTCGCCCCGAAGTCCTTCCATAGAATGGATAAGCGCCGTCTCCTCGCCGCACACAAAAGCGCCGGCTCCAAAACGGATATCGATGTCGAAGTTGAAACCGGTGCCCAAAATATCTTTACCAAGCAAGCCATACTCCCGCGCCTGATTTATTGCAGTAGTTAACCGATTGATTGCCAGCGGATATTCTGCCCTGATATAGACAAGTCCTGTGTCGGCGCCGATGCAGTAGCCGCAAATTGCCATGGCTTCAATCACCGAATGCGGGTCGCCCTCCAGAATCGAGCGATCCATAAACGCTCCGGGGTCGCCCTCATCGGCATTGCAAACCACATATTTTTGATCGGATTCTGTTTTTCGGGTAATTTCCCATTTCAATCCGGTAGGAAAACCACCACCGCCGCGCCCGCGCAATTCGGATTTTTTTATTTCTGCGATGGTCTTCTCGGGGGTGAACTCAGTCAGGCATTTTCCCAGAGCCAGATAGCCGTCCCGGGAGATGTACTCCTCAATTTTTTCAGGATTGATAAAGCCGCAATTCCTGAGCGCAATCCGAAATTGCTTTTTGTAAAAATCCATCTTCTCCGAATCGCTAATCTGCACATTTGTTACCGGATCTTTGTAGAGCAGCCGCTGCACCTGACGTCCTTTAATCAGGTGTTCTTTTACAATATCTTCTGCATCTTCCGGTTTAACCCCCACATAAAAAGTGTTATCGGGCACTATTTTCACAATCGGACCTTTTTCGCAAAATCCGAAGCAGCCGGTAAGCAACACCTGCACTTCGTCTTCCATGTCCATATCTTCAATCCAGCGGCTCAGCGATCGTTTTATCTCATCACTTTCGGCTGCCTTGCACCCGGTTCCGCCGCAAATCAGTATATGAATTCTGTGATCAAGCATATTCATAAAGTTTACGGTTAATTATTTAGTCATCAATTGATTTGAATGTCAGGGGAAGTATTCCGTCAACAAGCTCACCGCGTTTGATGTAAACATCAATGATTTCGCGGCTCTTTTTCGCATCCACATAACCAAACAGAACAGGTTCTTTTCCGGGAAGCGTGATTTCCACTGTAGGTTCGGCGTAGCAATAGCCCATGCATCCGGTCTGGGTTACTAAAGCATCAACAGCCTGCAATTCAAGCTCATCCATAAAATATTTCATTGTTTCTTTTGCGCCGGATGCGATTCCGCAGGTTGCCATGCCCACTTTCACCTGCACAATCTGTTCGGGATGGTTGCTATTTTCGCGCAGTTTGATCCTCTGCTGAACCTCCTCTTTCATTTTCCGAAGATCTGCCAATGTTTTGATTTTTGTCATAGTTGAAAATTTTTGGTTTTCTATTTTTTTGCTCCTATTTCCAAGAGACTGTTTTTAATCAATTCTTCAATGCCCTGTTTCACCTCCCTGTGCCGGAGCGAAATGCCGTCAAGCATTTCGAGCACCTCTTCTGAGTCAATCACAAACAGTTTACCGTCTGCCGCATGTTGGTATATCAGCCGGATTCCGGCGTTTCCTGCCAGAGTGAGATACCAGGTTTCCCAGATTTCTCCCAATGGCGGTCTGTCAAGGTGTTCAAGCTGAAAAGCAGCCTGAACCCTGGTGCCCTCTCCGGGTACCGAATCAATACTGAAAGTGCCGCCTGCCCCTATGGCTTTCTGCCTCAAAAGCGGTAATCCCAGTCCAACTTTACGGGTTTTCCGTGATGTAAAGAACGGATTGGCTGCCTGCTCCAAATCTTCCCTGCTCATTCCGCAGCCGTTGTCTTCTATTTTTAAGGTAAAAAGATTTTCATTTTTATTCTCTTCAACTACTATTTCAATCCGGGTAGCCCGGGCGCGCACAGCATTCTGAACAATATCCAGCACATGATCGGCAATGGTTCTCATGGCAATTCACAATATCTGTTTTCCTCTCTGTTCAGCGCTTTCCTGATTTCCCGGAAGCTAACTCTCTCCATATTAAAAACTGTATAAATTTCGCCAATTTGTTCGGGATAATGGGCATCCGAATTGCGAATTATTGTTGTTTTATCATCTATTCCATGTTCTTTTCTGATGTTTTCCAAAGAACCCGATTTTGAAAGCCCCAGTGCGTCAAATTTCAGTCCGGGCGGGATAAATCCTAACTGAGCCAAAATCCCGTTGGCAGGGCGATCAATGTGTGCGGGAATAAAAATACCGTCAAGCTCGTAAACCTGCTGCTGAATTTTTTCAATTCCCGCTTTGAGTGCGGCAGGCAAAAACCAGGAAATCATTTCCAGAATATTTTCATTTTCATCAATTACCGGCTGATAGCCGAAACGTTCGTCAGCGTGCGGAATATAGGTAATATTTTCCTCAATAAAAAGCTGAAAGCGGGCAAGTTGTCCGGGCAATTCAAAAAATGCAAGGCAATGCACCTCTTCACGTGTTGTTACTTCGGCTCCGGTGAGTGTAAAAATACCTGCCCGGCGGGCAATCTTTTTAACCAGCATACCATGTTTTGTGGAATTGTGATCGGTGATACCGATAATTTTCAATTCCTTTTCTCTGGCTTTTTCCACAATAATGTGCGGTGTCATTTCCAAGCTGGCGCAAGGAGACAACAGTGTGTGAATATGCAGATCGCCCCGGTACTTATTCATATTTTCATACTTTTTGAAAATATAAAATGGTTAAAGTTTAAATCTGTTGCTTACGGTTCAGGTCGGCATAAAGCTCTCCTGCCATTTCAAAAGCGCTTAGTTTTGTTCCCAACAGCGGAATATTCTCCTCCCGGCTTCTCTCCAGTGAATCTTCATCCGGTTCAAATCCTTTTACGAAAATTATTCCGGCTAAATCCTTTAGAGAAGCTATTGCCACAACGTTCTGATGAGTCTGGAGAGTTATCCAAATCTCATTTTCGGCAGCATTTCCCATAACATCGCTCAACAAGTCGGAAACATATCCTCCTGAAATTTCATTTTTAAGCCCCTTTTCTCCGGAAAACACTTTCAGTTCGTATTTTTCAACTAATTCAGAAACTTTCATTTCGCCCTCCTATTCTATTGCAATCAGCATCAAAACGTTTAACGCCCCATTTTCGCTCAAGGGATTCAAACGCTTTTTCAGGACTGATTTTCTGTTCATTGACATATTTATTTTGTAAAAAAACACAATCAATCAACCGGGCTTTTCCCTGCACAATATCTTCTGCCAGCGCATGGCAGTTTGGCGCCCCGCACCCTCCGCAGTCAATAGCCGGCAGCCGGCAGAGAATTGAATGAATCCTCTGCATTTTTCTGAGTGCCACGGTTCTGTCCTTATCTAACACAAACACCGGATCGGGTTCAATTTCATCTGAAATCAAAAGCCGTTTAATCTCATTTTTTTCAAAACTGTCGGTTTTTATCTGAGCAGCGCGCGGATAGTTCAAAGCGCGCTTTTGCAACCGCTCTACGGTGAGAAAACGGTTTCCGGAAAGTAAAATGCCGCCGGCACATCCCAGATTGCAGGATTTCAATTCCAGAAAATCGAGCTCGGGAACATCGCCGCTTTCAAGCCGTTCTAAAAACCGAACCACATTATGAATACCGTCAATAGCCATCGACTTTTTCCGAAACCATGAAGATTCACCCCGCGGAAGACTCCACAAAATACCTTCGCGGCTTAAATAGTTCCTGTAACCTGCAGTATCCCTGCGCTTTTGCCCCGGAATAAGTTTCATTACACGGTTATACAAATCCTTCATGTTGATTACGCCGGTGACGATAGATTTATCTTCGGCAACGGGCTGTTTAACAGCCACCATTTTTGCAGAGCAGGGTGAAACATAGAAAACACCAATATCTTCCCGCCTGACGCCCTGTTTTTTCAGCAATGAAATAGCAAAATGTGCCGCCAGATCGTGAGGCGCTTTTCTACGGGATATATTTCCTGTTAGAGATGGATATTTACACTGAATGAGCCGCACTACTGCCGGACAAAAGGACGAAATCAGCGGTCCGTCCGTAACTTCTTTACGGCTTTCCCTGATGGATTCCATCAGCCACTCTACGGGTTGCTCCACTTCAAAAATGTGTGTAAATCCCAGCTCAAGCAGCGCCGAATATATTTGATCTTCAGAATATTTCTCAGAGAACTGACCAACGAACACGGAAGGGAAAAGTGCCACACGATGTGTGAAAGGTTCAATCTGTTGCAGGCTGTCATGGTACATATAAATGGCATCTGCCGGACAGGCGCGCAGGCAGTTTCCGCAATCCACGCATCGATCTCCGTCAATTACCGCTTTTCCTTTGACAACCCGGATAGCTTCAGTCGGACAAGTCTTCATGCAATGGGTACAGCCAAAACATTTTTCCGTATCCACTTCCAATGCATGATATTTTGTTGCTCTGTTCATGAGTAATTACACCTGAAAGATAAAACCGTTCCCTCTCCCACCTCACTTTTAATATCTAATGAATCAACATTTTTTTCAATGTTTGCTAATCCCATTCCCGCTCCGAATCCCATTTCTCTCACCTTTTTGGATGCAGTTGAAAAACCGGGCTGCATTGCCTGTTCAATGTCACTTATTCCCGGTCCGCGGTCGGAAACCACAACGCTGATCTCATCCTTTCCGAAAAAGGCTTCTATACGTCCTTCCCAGGCGTGGGCAACAACATTCACTTCGGCTTCATAAGTTGCGACTACAATCCGTTTAATGCCTTTTGGCTCAACATTTAGTTTCTTCAAAACTTTTTTAATCTCGCTTGATGCCTTCCCGGCATTGGAAAAATCGCCGCCCTTCACATTAAAAGAGAGATTAAATGTCATATCAATATATAGCTCTTAAACCTTTCGAATACAGAACGCCACTGGCTTTATACAGCGACAATGGGGTTTCCATGATCACCAGTCCGGTTTCATTTGCCAGTTCTATCATTTCCGGTGATGCCTCTTTTCCGCGTGCAAGCAGCACAGCGCTGATGTCTGCCATTTCTGCCGTGCGCACAAGCTGCACGTTTGCAAGCCCTGTTATCAGTAAAATATTGTCTTCGTCAAGCGTGAGCACATCGCTCATTAAATCGGAGCTGAAACCTTTCTCAATTTCACGTTCGTTTTGAGAATTGCGCGTGACGATGCGGGAATCTGTGTATTTTAGAATATCACTTAACTTCACGGTTTCAAGTTGAAAATCTGGTTAAATACTTTTTCACAAAGATAAGATAACTATCGGGGCTTAATGTATCATTTCTTACTATTTTCACCATTTTAATTAATTTAAAATGAGTGTAAATAAGGATTTATTGCTTATTTTCGGTGAAGTTTAAAATCCAAAAAAACCTGAAATGATTTATGACAAGAAATCCTTTATGTCCGGTTATATTGATGACCCCGAATTTTACCAAAGAGTTTTCGACTCGCTGCCCATTCCAATCTTTTGCCGCGACCTGAAAGGTATTTATCAAATGTGCAATAAAGCACACGAAGAATTCACCGGAAGAAACCGTGAACAGACAATCGGGCGGTCGGTTTTTGATGTGCACACCCGGCACATGGCGGAAATCTATTACGACAAGGATCAGGAATTAATTGCCAACCCGGATGTGCAAACCTACGAAACCGAAGTTCACCGGCTGGATGGCTCGCGGATTGACGTGGTGCTCAACAAGGCGGTAATCAGGAACAGTGAAGGTGAAATTACCGGAATTGCCGGCTCCATCAACGATGTTACAAAACTGAAAAAGACCGAGAAACGTCTGGAAAAAGCACAGGAAGCGATGGAAATTTCATCCCACATGCTTCACAAAATCAATATGGGTATTCTGATGATGGATCAGGACTACAGGGTTGTGGATGCAAATGAAGCTTTTGCACAGCTTATGGGCGAAGAGATAAAAGAGCTTTACGAAACCATTTCAGGGCTTGAAGGCGCCGATGTGAGAGGGCTTGTGCCGGATGTAATTTTCAAAATGCTCTCAAGCATTCTCACTTCGGGCGAAGATGCATTGGAGCGGGATATAAAATTCAGCAACAGGCTGCTTCATGTTTCGGTGGTTACGCTCTACAAGCAAAAGGTGGTGGGGGCAGTGATCCGGGATATGTCAGCGCCGCTGCTGGTGCACGATGAAATTATCAATCGCGCACAACGAATTAAGAAGCAGAATATCGATACCGTTCAGAAAATTGCCCATCTGTTAGGCGAAAATGCCGCTGAAACCGAAGAACTGTTAAATTCAATCATACAAGCTTACAGATATGGCGACGACCAATAACGGCAACTACCATAATAATGGCAATTACCATGTTGAAATTAACGTTCAGCAGAAACGTCCAAAAGGCGAAATCGCCTGCGGCGATGTGTTCATCTCGGATATTTTCAGGGAGGAAGGGCGCACTATTTTAGTTATGAGCGACGGAATCGGGCACGGAATAAAAGCCAATGTGCTTGCTACGCTCACCGCCACAATGGCGCTGAAATATACCCGGTTTCATACAAAACCCGAAATCTCGGCACGAATCATCATGGAAGCTCTGCCAAAAAGCAGCGACGGAAAAGAGAACTATGCCACTTTTACCATCATCGAAATTGAAACTGACGGCTTGGTGCGCATCATCAATTATGACAATCCGACAGTACTGATAATCAGAAATGGAGAAGCTTATCAACCCAAAGAGTTAGAACTGGAAGTGCGCGGACGTAAAAATATCGGGAAAGTGCTGCGCTCACGTGAATTCATAGCCAGAAAAGAGGACCGGCTTGTTTTTCTATCAGATGGAGTGGTGCAGTCGGGGTTGGGACAAAAACGCTACCCTTTGGGCTGGGGCATTGAAAATGTCACCGCTTTCGCGCTGAATCAGGTAAATCGTATGGCGGATATTTCTGCTGCAAGGTTAGCTCGTAAAATAATAAATCAGGCAAGTATAAACGATAATTTTGAAGTGAAGGATGACACCACATGTGGCGTTATCTATTTCAGGGAGCCGCGCAAGCTCATGCTGATTACGGGACCACCGTTTTACAAAATAAAAGATTACGATTTTGCCGACCGTATCAGAAGTTTCGACGGCAAAAGAATTATCTGCGGCGGAACAACGGCAGAGATTATCGGGCGTGAATTAGGAATTGAAGTAAAAATCGAACACCTGCCCAAAAACTATGACATGCTTCCGCCTGCCGCTTCCATGGATGGATTTGAAATGGTAACCGAAGGAATTCTGACACTTGGAAAAGTAGAAGAGATTCTTGAAAACTACAACAGCGAATTCCGCCTGCTGGACAGTCCGGCAGATAATGTGGTCAAGCTGCTGCTGGAGCATGACAGCATTGACATTATTGTAGGTACCCGCATAAACTGGGCACATCAGGACCCGGAGCAGCCTGTGGAACTGGAACTGAGAAAATTTGTGGTAAAAAGAATTTCAAAAATTCTCACCGACAAATTTTTCAAACATGTGGAAATTGAGTATCTGTGATTTTGCAGGTTTGTAAAATTCGCGAAATTGAGATGGCAACCGGTGCCGGGATTATCATTTCAATTGCCGGATATATAATGAGAATGCCGGGATTGCTCGCAATCCCGGCAGCAGAAAATATTGATATCGATTCCGATGGAAATATTTTCGGACTGTTTTAATTCAGATCAGTTCCAGTATTTCCCGTGAATCATCCAGTCTTCAACACATAAAGGTGCGTCTTTGTCCGAAGCCAAATACTTTAATGCAGGAATTTCCCACAAATTATCGTCTAACATCCAGCTTTCAATGCGGGAAACATTTTCCGTTTCTGTCTGAAATGTGTATACTGCTCTTGTGAAATCCCAGTATGCATCGTTAATCATCCAGTTTTCAATCTGAAGTTTACTTTCTGTCACGTTTTCCAAACCGGAAAAAGCGTGCAGCCCCTTACCTTCTGCTTCAACATTTGCCGCAAATAAAAAGGCAGCAAAGAATATGGCTAATGCCATGCGATTAATTTTTGTTTTCATCGTTTTCTGTTTTTAATAAACTCTGTTTTCATCGTTTCACAGTCATAAGACTGATAAACGGCACAAAGGTTACACTCTGTTTTGGCAGAAAAAACAGGGAATTGACCAATACCGCACGTTATTCGGTGAATGGCGGATTTCAACAAACAAACAGAATACTTTCAGGTATTTTTATATTTAAATCAGCGGGTAAATTTGAAAAAAAAGCAAAAAGCGCCGAGCCGCTGCCCGACATGGAGGCATACAATGCGCCAAGCTCATAGAGCGTATTCTTCCACTTTTCAATTTCGGGATGACGTGAAAAAACTGTTTTCTCAAAATCATTGACCACAACATCTTTCCACTGTTCAACCGAAATACCGGCAATTTTCTCAAGGTCAAATCCGGGTTTTGACGGGGTAATGTTCTCATAAGCCCGGGCAGTGTTGATTGGAATTCCCGGCATGATCAGCACCAGACGGTAGCCTGACAAATCAACCGGAAGGGGACGAAGGATATCGCCAATTCCTGTGGCAATGGCAGGCTCGTTACCGATAAAAAACGGGCAATCGGCGCCAAGCTGAACAGCATATTTTTTAAGACTTTCATTAGAGAGTTGCAACTGAAAATGGCTGTTCAGCATTTTCAATGTAAAAGCTGCATTTGACGAACCGCCGCCAAGTCCCGATCCGGGTGGAATATTTTTATGCAGATGAAACCTCACCGGCGGCAAATCAAACTCTTTTTGCAGCAGCCGGTACGCCTTCATTATCAGGTTATTTTCAGCATCGCCGTCAATTTGGATTCCTGAAAAACCAATTTCGGTTTTTTCAGATTCCGCCATCTCCAGAATGTCAAAAAGCGGAACCGGATAAAAAACAGTTTCCAAATTATGGTAGCCGTCCGGGCGGCGGGAAACAACATGAAGCCCAATATTTATTTTGGCACCGGGAAAAACTATCATAAGCCGGGTTTCTGATTATCTGTTTAAATCGGGATGAAACAGCTCATATTCCAATGGCGAACCGCAGGAGCAAATCAGGTTCCGGTCGCCCCAGGCATTGTCAACTCTTCCGACAGAGACCCAGAATTTGCTTTGCCTCACCCACGGAAGGGGCCAGGCGGCTTTTTCACGCGAATATTCATGTTTCCAATCGTCGGAAGTGATCACTTCCACCGTATGCGGCGCATTTTTCAGCACATTGTCCTCTTTGTGCATCACGCCGGTTTCAACTTCCCTTATTTCATCGTAAATGGTATTCAGCGCTTCGATAAACCGGTCAATTTCCTCTTTCGACTCGCTCTCGGTGGGTTCAATCATCAGCGTTCCGTAAACCGGAAAAGAGAGTGTTGGCGCATGGAAGCCGAAATCCATGAGCCTCTTTGCAATATCTTCTTCAGTTATTCCGGAAGAAGCTTTCAGGTGGCGGCACTCCAAAATCAGCTCGTGCCCCACCCTGCCTGATGCTCCGGTGTAGAGAATCCCATAGTTTTTCTCCAATGATTTTGCGATATAATTTGCATTCAGAATGGCAATTTTTGAAGCTTTAGTCAATCCTTCAGACCCCATCATCTGAATATATCCGTAAGTTATCGGCAAAATTGAAGCGCTTCCCCAGGGAGCGGCAGAAATGGCTTTAATTCCTGTATGTCCGTTATCCACAATGGGGTGCGATGGCAGAAATTTCACCAGATGGCTGGCAACGGCTATCGGACCAACGCCCGGACCACCTCCGCCATGCGGAATAGCAAATGTTTTGTGCAGATTCAGGTGGCAAACATCTGCACCGATAACTCCGGGCGAAGTTAGTCCAACCTGAGCGTTCATGTTTGCACCGTCCATATAAACCTGTCCGCCGTGACTGTGAATTATATCGCAAATTTCCCGAATTTCCGGTTCAAAAACACCGTGGGTGGAAGGATAGGTAACCATGATGGCAGCAAGAGTTTTCGAAAACTTTTCAGCTTTTTCGCGAATATCATCCAGGTCAATGTTTCCGCGCTCATCGCATTTCACAATCACAACCCTCATTCCTGCCATCACGGCGCTTGCGGGATTTGTGCCGTGTGCCGAAGATGGAATCAGAACCACATTACGCCCGGATTCTCCAATGCTTTTCAGATATTCCCGGATGACCATCAAACCTGCATATTCACCGGCGGCGCCCGAATTGGGCATCAGACTCACATCAGCAAGACCTGTGATTTCAGCCAGACTTTCGCGAAGTTCCTTCATCATTTGGTGATAACCTTCTGCCTGATTCACTGGCACAAAAGGATGAATGCCATTGAATTCCACCCAACTAATCGGCAGCATCTCCATGGCGGCATTCAGCTTCATGGTACACGAACCCAACGAAATCATGGAATCTGCCAGTGAAATATCTTTGCGCTCCAATCTTTTGATATAGCGCATCATTTCAGTTTCCGAGCGGTATTTGCTAAAAACTTCCTGTTGCATAAAATCGGATTGACGCACAACCGAACTATCGAAAAGAAAATTTTCAATGCAATCGTTCACGGGCTGGTGGCTTTTTTTTGCCGGCTGTGCAAAAACTTCCAGAATCCGGTTAATTTCATCAATTGTTGTTGTTTCGTCAATACTTATACCTAACTGACTACCATTTAGATAGCGGAAATTCATCTCCTTTTCCAAAGAGAGCTGTTCAATATCTTCGCATTTTACATTTTCGGGAAGTGCAAACCTTAGCGTATCAAAAAAGAGCGTATTGAGCTGAACAAATCCCAGTTTTTCAGCCTCTTTTTTTAATAATACAGCAAGATTATGAACTCTTTGTGCAATATTTTTGATTCCGTCAGGACCGTGATACACCCCATAAAATCCTGCCATTATTGCCAAAAGCGCCTGTGCGGTGCAGATGTTTGAAGTTGCCTTTTCCCGTTTTATGTGCTGTTCGCGGGTTTGCAGCGCCATCCGCAATGCACGGTTTCCATGCACATCTTTTGAAATGCCGATTATCCGTCCGGGAAGATAGCGCTTATACTCTTCGCGGGCTGCAAAAAATGCGGCATGTGGTCCGCCATATCCCATGGGCACACCAAATCGCTGACTGTTTCCAAATACAATATCGGCGCCCCACTCTCCCGGCGGTGTCAGGAGCGCAAGTGCAAGCAGATCAGTTGCAACAGCTACTTTTACTCCCTTCTCATGCGCCTGCTCAACAAGTTGAGCATAATCGGGAATGTTTCCATCGGAATCCGGGTATTGCAAAATGACGCCGAACACATCATCGGTAAACTCAAAAGTTGCAGCAGGTTCAATGCGCAGTTCAATTCCAGACGGATTTGCTCTGGCTTCTAACACATCAAGGGTTTGAGCCCATATTTTCTCATCAACCAACAAGGTATTTGCTCCGGCTTTTGCCATCGCTCTGGGGCGAAGTCCATGCATCATCGTCATGGCTTCGGCTGCCGCCGTAGCCTCATCAAGCAGCGAAGCGTTAGCAACTTCCATTGCAGTCAGCTCACACACTATGGTTTGAAAATTCAAAAGCGCTTCTAATCTTCCCTGCGAAATTTCAGCCTGATAAGGCGTATAGGAAGTGTACCAGCCGGGATTTTCCAAAACATTTCGCAAAATAACGGCAGGAGTTACTGTATTGTAATACCCCATGCCTATGTAGGAATTAAAAACCTTGTTTTTCTTAGCCAGACCGTAAATCTTTTTGAAAAAAAGATGTTCCGAAAGTCCTTTGCGGTAAGACAAAGGCTCCTTTAACCGAATATCGGACGGGACGGTCTGGTCAATCAGCTCATCCAGAGATGAAACGCCCACAACTTCAAGCATTTTCTCAATATCTTCATCACGCGGTCCAATGTGCCGGTTTACAAAATGATCGTGCAACATGATATATTTTTTTGAATTCAGTTTATCTATTTCTCGTTTTATGCCAACAGATTCTATATGATATTACGTTAAAAAAGGATTGTTGTTTTTCTCAAAACCCAATGTGGTTTCGGGACCGTGTCCGCAAAACACCTTTGTTTCGTCGGGCAAAAGAAAGAGCTTATTTTTTATTCCAGAAATTAAAGCCTGATGGTTTCCTCCGGGTAAATCCGTGCGCCCGATACTTCCGTGAAACAGAACATCTCCCCCAATCACAACATCATCTACCTCCGAATAAAAGACAACATGACCGGGCGAATGCCCCGGAATATGAATAATTTCGAGTTCGGTATTTCCAAATTTCAGCAATTCGCCTTCTTCAAAATAAGAGTCAGGTGAATTCACCGGTTCAACATCGAAACCAAACATTTTCCCCTGTGCAATAGCTTGCTCAAGCCAAAATTCATCATCGCGATGTGCCAGAAACGGAATATTATACTGCTTTCGCAAAGTTTCCACACCAAAAATGTGGTCAAAATGACAGTGGGTGTTGGCTATCATTACAGGCGTCAGCCGGTTTTCGGCAATATATAACCTCAACTCTTCATACTCTTCTTCAAAATAAAACCCCGGGTCAACAATAACGCAACTCCCGGTTTCGTCTGAAAGCACATAAGAATTCTCCTGTAACGGATTAACTACAAACTTTTTAACCTTCAACATATTTTTCTAATTTACAACGCCTTTAAGCAGCGGCACAAAAACAAACCCGCCATGCTTTTCGGTTTTAAATTCATTTTCAGAAATTCGTGTTATCACCAGCATTTCCTGATGATTAATCATGCCTACAGGGATTACGAGCCTTCCGCCCGTTTTCAGCTGATTTTTCAATGATTCGGGTATTATGGTGGCACCAGCGGTAACAAGTATTTTATCAAACGGCGCAAAAGCGGGTAATCCTTCATATCCATCCCCAAAAAAACATGCCGGATTGTAGCCGATTTCGGGTAAAAATGCCTGCGTTTTCTGAAACAGCTCCTTTTGCCTTTCGATGGTAAAAACCCTTGCGCCCATTTCAACCAGAACCGCAGCCTGATAACCTGAGCCGGTGCCCACTTCGAGAATTTTATCGTTCTTTTCAACCTGAAGCAACTGCGTTTGAAAAGCAACGGTAAAAGGCTGGGAAATTGTTTGTCCCGCCCCGATCGGGAAAGCCTGATCCTTATATGCAAAATTCAGAAACGAACTCTCCATAAAAAGATGTCGTGGCACCTTATTGAGCGCCTCCAGCACTCTTTCGTCACGAATCCCCTTTATTTTTAACCCTTCAACCAGCCGCTTGCGCATTCCCTGGTGCCTAAGATTATCATTTTCAGTCATATTTTATCAAAAACAATAAAAGCAATCAAAATAAGCAAATCTGTGGGAACAAATAATCATTTCTCTTTTACAATATTAACATTTAAAGTTGATAAATAAATAGCAAAAGGGGGCAAACCGGTGGTTCTGATTTTTATATTTGCATTATGGTTAATCTGGGATTGATTGGAAATATTTATCAAATGAAGCCTTACATCGAAAAGGCTTATGAGCTGCCGGAAATCAATGTTGCCGGGAAATCGGCTGCCGGAACGCAATCTGAAACTGAGGACTATCGCTTGCCCGTTCCTGAATTCAGCAGGATTGAACTTATTAAATCTGTTGATGCACTGTTTATTAACCGGTTCTCATCTTTGTCTTTCCGGATGCTGAGCGAAATTATCAGAGAATCGAAGCCTTTTTTTGCAACATCTTATCCCAATCTCTCGCCTGAAGAATGCGCCCAGCTCAGCAAACTGGCGCGGGAAGCAAAAACCGTAATTCAGGTTGCAAATCCGTATTTTTATCTTCCGCCGGTACAATGGTTCAACCAAAACATCAAAAAACCAGCATATATTGATCTTTTCCTATCCAAAAAGGAAGAAGAAAAGTTTGAAGATTTACTGATTCAACTGCTTCTAATGCTCAAAGAGATGACGGACAGCAAGCCAAAAAAGATAAACGCAATCTTTTTTGAAATGAAACAGGAAAACGAATTATTCAGAAATATCAATCTCGAATATGGCGATGGTTCAATTGTGAATCTCAATATTAAATATTCAGCAAATCAGGAAGAATTTACCATTAAAACCTATGCACGCAACCAGTTTGCCGCTTTCGACATGATAAATGCTGCCGGAACATGCAATAACTCAGTGGTTAACCTTGATGATTCAACGGAGCACAATGAAGTTTTTGCCTTTTTTGACGCCATCGGCAGCTCAAAAACTCAGACCACTAATTTAGATGACTACTCCGCTGCTATACAGACCGTTAAAATCATCTTAGCCCGTATAGAAAAGTACACCCATTAATATTGTGCGAAAAGCCTATTTTTGCGCAATATTTTATTGTGTCAGTCGTTAAATTCTAAGGCATCGCAATTGTGCAAAATGTCAGGCTGAACTTAACTGTAAATGATGAACAAAAAGCGGCAGGTTGCCAAATACTTAACTTTAGATTTTTTAGCTGCAGCATTAAGCTGGACACTCTTTTTCATATACAGAAAGGTTGTCATTGAATCTCAAACCTTCGGTATTGACATTCCTGTCGAATTTTCACAGCGCTTTTTTTTAGGCTTGATAATTATCCCTTCGTTCTGGATATTATTATACTTTATCACAGGATTTTACAATAGCATATACCGCCGATCAAGGCTAATTGAACTGGGTCAGACTTTTCTCACTTCACTCACCGGAGTTGTCATTATCTTTTTCGCACTGCTTCTTGATGACTACATCCACAGCTATAAAAACTATTATCACCTGTTTTTCACCCTTTTTGCCCTGCATTTCGGGCTCACCTATCTTTTCAGACTGATTTTAACAACGCGCACCATTCACCGGATTCACAACCGGAAAATCGGGTTCAACACTCTGCTGATCGGCAGTAACGAAAAAGCCAAAAGAATTTATGAAGAGATGTCAATCCAAAAGCGGCCTGCCGGAAATCTGTTTGTCGGTTTTGTGGGTATTGAAAACAATGATAATCAGCTGTTAGAGCAATATATTCCGCAACTCGGAAAGCTAAGTAACATCACTGAAATTATCGAAAAATACAATATTGAAGAAGTGATTATTGCCATTGAAACCCGTGAGCACGAGCGTTTGAACAACATTCTAACCGTACTCGAAAACTTACAGATAAGCATCTGGGGCATTCCCGAGCTTTATGATTTCCTTTCGGGAACGGTTAAAACAAATACAATTTACGGCACTCCGCTCATTAAAATCTCTAACGGACTGATGCCCGTCTGGCAGGCAAATACCAAGCGTTTGCTGGATGTTTCCATTTCGCTGACAGCTTCAATAATCATTTTTCCGGTGTTTCTCATTCTTGCCGTGTTGATAAAAAGGTCCTCCAAAGGTCCGATAATTTACAAACAGGAACGAATCGGGAGATACGGAAAACCATTTTATATCTACAAGCTCCGAAGCATGATTCAGGATGCAGAAAAGGGAACGCCGGCGCTTTCATCAAAAGATGATAAACGCATTACTCCAATCGGTAAATTTCTACGGAAAACACATCTTGACGAAATTCCCCAGTTTTTCAATGTATTGAAAGGTGACATGTCGCTCGTGGGTCCACGTCCCGAAAGACAATACTATATAGATCAGATTGTTGAATATGCACCGCACTACACGCTGCTTCATAAACTCAGACCCGGAATTACCTCCTGGGGGCAGGTAAAATACGGTTATGCTTCTAATGTGGAAGAGATGCTGGAACGCCTTCCATACGATATGATCTACCTGAAAAACATCTCACTTTATATGGATTTTAAAATAATGATTCATACGGTTATGATTGCATTCAAGGCAAACGGAAAATAAAAGTTGTATCTTTATGCGCCTAATCCTTTTATCGGATTTAGAAGAAAAACCAAAAATTTCGCGGTAAGATGAAAGTTATCGATATTATTAAAAGTGCAAAAAAAACCGTATTTTCCTTTGAGCTACTTCCTCCGCTTAAAGGAAGTGATGCCAACCGGATTTATAACACCATTGAAAGCTTGCTGGAGTTTGATCCAAAGTATATAAACATCACAACGCATCGTGACGAAACGGAATTTAAGGAATTGAGCAACGGTTCAATCGTCAAGCGAACGGTCAGAAAACGTCCCGGGACTGTTGCAATTGCCGCATCTATTCAGCACCGCTACAATATTCCGGTTGTTCCGCATATACTTTGCGGCGGTTTCACTAAAAGTGAAACCGAGCATGTGCTTATCGACCTGAATTTTTTGGGAATTGAAAATATTCTGGCGCTCAGGGGGGACGGGATCAGGGGACAGCAATTTTTTCAGCCCGAAGAAAACGGGCATTCAAATGCAAATGAGCTTGTTTCGCAGATTGTTAACTTAAAAAAGGGAATTTATCTTGAAGAAGACCTGAAAAACAATGCGCCTCTCGATTTTAGCATTGGTGTTGCCGGGTATCCCGAAAAACATTTTGAAGCAGCCAATTTAGAACAGGATTTACGCTATCTGAAACAAAAAGTGGATGCTGGTGCAGATTATATCGTCACCCAAATGTTTTTTGACAACCGTGTATATTATGATTTTATCGACAAATGCAGGGAAGCTGGAATAAACGTGCCGATTATTCCGGGCATAAAACCCATTCACATGAAAAATCAGCTGACGGCACTGCCCAGACTGTTTCATGTAAATCTGCCCAAAGAGCTGACTGATGAGCTTGCCAAATGCAGGAACAATGAAGATGCGGCACAGGTGGGAACGGAATGGGCAATTTATCAGTCAAAAGATTTAATCGCCAACAATGCGCCATCGCTGCATATTTACACCTACGGCATTTCTGATAACGTAAAGAAAATTATGAAATCAGTTTTCTGATTGCATGTTTTCGGGAAGTACATCAATATCGATCAGCTGCTCCTTTAGCTTGTCATTTTCTGCCTGATTATTCAGTTTCAGCGAATGGATCATGGCTTCCACCTGGCGCAGCAGATTACGCTTATTTTTGCTTGGCGCATAAACGTAGCCAAAGGCAACAACCACCCGCTGACCGGAAGCATCAAGCTCAGCCAGAGAGAAATATGGTCCACCCATATAGTCATTGTACAGCCGCCACAAACCACGCATCTCCAAAGCATAATTTCCATTGTGCTCGCGATAGGTGGTAAACTGATCCACTCTTCTTTCAGTTCCCATATAGCTTCCTTCGGTTGGACCGGGAACATTAGCCTTGAGTACAGAATCCCTGACTTTCAGCTGATAATCAACAGTGAAAGCACTGTCGGAGACATAAGGAAAAGTATAAACAATAACACCCTGAGACACTTCGGGAGTTTCGTAACGGGTCCAGAGAAAATCCTTTTTTTGTTCGGCAATCTGAAATCCCGGCGGCAGTTTCATGGTTATTCCGAAATCCTTTTCCAAAACATTATAGACCGAACGTTCAAAGAATTTTTCGTAATTCATTGTGAGCCTGTTTCTCTCCGCTTTCAGAAAATAACTTAAAATCTGGTTGCCGTTTTCATTGAAAAGTTTCTCAAACTCCACTTCGTTTCTTGCGTTGATGGTAACCGTTGCCTGCGGAAAAGCCCACACATTATCCTGAAAAGTAATTCCGGGCTTATCCGTATTTTCAGAAATCCGGGTCTGAATGACATTTCTTGTTGTTTTAAAAATACTTTTGAATCCTTCGTGCGGTACTCTGACAAGATCAAAAAGCGGCTCATCCTGCGGCAGTGCAGGATGTTCTTGGGCAAGCACGCTTCTCATAATTTTCCCGGGATTTCCGTCCCATGATTCATCACTCACCACAATGACAAGCTCACCAGCCCTGCCGGTGACTTTTTTGGACATTTCCGTACTCTGGTTACTTCCGCAAGAGAAAAGAAAAGCAATTAAAACCGGCAGCAGCACAAACCGAATGCGTTGAAACATCATTGTTATAAATTTTTCTGAAAAGTTTTAACAGAACTGTTTCGAATTTGCCGAAACAAAATATTATCTACAAACAAATAAAAAACAAAAATCCCATTGCACCCCTAACTGTAGCAATGGGATTTTCTGAAAGTCCCTTTCGGGATAAACTATTTTTCAATTTTCCCCGGCTCCACACTCTCCTCATCGTCATCTTCACGGGTAGCTTTTTTGAATTCTTTCATTCCTTTGCCAAGCCCCTTCATCAGTTCGGGAATTTTCCTGCCTCCAAAGAGCAGAAGAACAACGATAAAGATAATCAGCAATTCCTGTGGTCCGATAAATCCTGCAATTATAAATAGATTCATAATAATGTAACTAAAATGGTTTTGTACAAAAATAAGATATTTTTAGTTAAAATGTCCCATTAATCAATTTTATTATATCATTTGCATTGGCAAACAGCACCAGCGCCAGAAGTATTATCATTCCGGCAATTTGCGCATATTCCATGAATTTCTCTCCCGGTTTTCGTCCGCTGACCAGCTCATAGAGCAGAAACATCACATGTCCTCCGTCGAGTGCGGGAATGGGCAACAGGTTCATAATAGCCAGAATAATCGAGATAAATGCCGTCATATTCCAGAACGAGAACCAGTTCCACGTTCCGGAAAAAATGCTGCCGATGGTTGCAAATCCGCCCAGAGATTCGTAGGCTTTCGCCTCGCGCTTGAAAAGAAGCCTGAATTGTTTCAGATAATCAACCGTGGTCTGCACCCCGCGCTTAATTCCGGCAGGAACTGAAGCCAAAAGTCCATATTTTACCGTAGCAAGCTCGATGAAATCAGGGTTGTTGAACACCGGATAAAATCCAAGCTTCCCGTCATCAGTTACGGAAACACTTTTAACAACTTCATTTCCGTTGCGCAGCAGGTTCAGCTCAATATCGCTGTTTTTGTTTGCTTCAAGATATTCTGCAAACTGGTCGTAAAACTCAAAATTACGTCCGTCGATGCTCACAAAAACATCACCCTTCTCAAGTCCGGCTTTTTCTGCCGGCGAATCTTTCACCACATCACCAACGTGAATGTCAAACGGTTTTCTCCATGTCAGAAGATCCCTGCTTTTGAGCATCAAAGCCAAATCTGACTCACCAATCTGAATGTCAAGCTTTTGTCCGTCGCGATCTATTTGAACAGAACGCCCACCGTCCAAAACAATTGCCGGAATAATTTTCATAAAATTCTCCACTTCGCGGTTATCGACACTCAAAATTTTATCTCCGTTGCGAAAGCCTATCTGCTTGCCCACTTCATTAACCTCGATGCCGTATTTCACATTTGCGGTGGGCAGGTAGGATTCGCCCCAAGCGTAGAGAACACCGATATAGATAACCATGGCAAACAGAAAATTCATCATCACCCCGCCCAACATAATGAGCAGCCTTTGCCACGCAGGTTTTGACCGGAATTCCCAGGGCTGCGGCGGCTGGCTCATCGCCTCCTTGTCCATGGATTCGTCAATCATCCCCGAAATCTTCACATAACCTCCCAAAGGAAGCCATCCGATTCCATACTCTGTTTCCCCTTTTTTCATTTTAAAAAGCGAAAACCACGGATTGAAAAAGAGATAAAATTTCTCCACCCTCGTTTTAAACAGCCGGGCAAACATAAAATGCCCCAACTCGTGCAAAACTACTAATATTGAAAGGCTTAACAGAAGCTGTGCTGCTTTGACCAATATTGTTCCCATATATCTATTACCTTTTTACTTTTTCTGTTAATAAATGTGCAACTCTTGCTGCCTCTTCATTTGTTTGCATAATTGCTTCAATGTCAGGTTTCTCAATAAAACTTATCTTTTGCAAAGTCTCTTCAATAATGTCGGACATCTGCAAAAATCCGATTTTCTCATCCAAAAAAGCCTGAACTACCGTATCATTTGCGGCATTGAGCACGCACGGAGCATTCCCGCCGGTGTCAAGCGCCTGAAAAGCGAGTGCAAGGTTACGAAAAATTTTCGTATCGGGTTTTTCAAATTCAAAAACAGGGTAATCCCAAAAATTAAACCGCGGAAAGCTGTTTTTAATGCGATACGGAAATGCCAGTGCATACTGAATCGGCAGGCGCATGTCGGGCAGTCCCAGCTGTGCTTTAATGGAACCGTCTTCAAACTGAACCAAAGAATGAATGATGGATTGCGGATGAACCACTACTTCAATTTTTTCGGCAGGAAGTCCAAATAACCAATGCGCTTCAATCACTTCAAACCCTTTGTTCATCAAGGTGGCGGAGTCAATCGTAATTTTTGCACCCATATCCCAGCGCGGGTGCGCAAGCGCATCCGCAACGGATATCCCGTTCAGTTCTTCAATCGTTTTTCCCCTGAAAGGTCCTCCCGAACAGGTGAGATAAATTTTTTCCACCGGATTATACAATTCCCCCACAAGACATTGAAAAATTGCTGAATGCTCGGAGTCAACGGGCAGAATATCCACCTGGTTCTCTTTTGCCAGTGACGTGATGATTTCCCCTGCAACAACCAAAGCCTCCTTATTTGCCAAAGCGATATTTTTTCCGGCTTTCACCGCATTCAGCGTAGGAATTAATCCCGAATAGCCAACCATTGCCGTAATCACCAAATCGATGGTTTCCATCTGCACGATCTGATTTAAAGCTTCCGTTCCGGCAAAAACCTTAATCGACTCATCTTTAAGCGCCTGCAAAACAGTTTCATAACAGCTCTCATTGGCAATAACCACCGCATTGGGCTGAAATTTCTTTGCCTGTTTGATGAGTAACCCCATATTGTTGTTTGCCGTCAGGACTTCAACTTCAAACAGCTCTGGATTTTGCTCAATCACTTCAAGCGACTGAGTTCCAATGGAACCGGTTGAACCCAAAATGGCAATTCGTTTCTTCATGCTTTCAGAAATCAATATATTGTTCAGGATCGAGAGGAGTACCTTCGTGCCACATCTCAAAATGCAGATGGGGTCCGGTTGTGTGTTCACCGGTATTTCCGATAATGGCAATCGCTTCGCCTGCCTTCACCCTGTCTCCCTTATTTTTCAGCAAAACAGAATTGTGCTTATATACTGAAACCAATTCGGCACCATGCTGAATATAAATAACATAACCTGTATCTATTGTCCATCCCGAAAAAATTACGGTACCTTCGATTACTGCCGAAATCCGGGCATTGGGTTCACTCACTAAATCAACGCCAAAATGGTCGGGCGTGGATTTGAATTTGTTGGTGATCACCCCTTTAACCGGAGCAAAAAAGTGTATCTGACTCAGATTTAATCTGCGGCTGCTCCCTGACGGTGCTGCAAGGCTGGTCTGCTCTGCCAGCAGCTTATCCTGAAACAGTGAATCGTGATCATATTCAATAATCTCAATCACATTTTGCACGGAACCGGTATCAACAGGTAAGTTTTCATCAGGAACTTCCCCCGACAAAACTGCCTGAATACTTTTAAAAAACTGATCGCGCCTGCTCAGCTCATTTTCCAGGGAATCAACTTTCAGGGCGGTCAGCAAAAGTGTCTGGCGGTATTCTGCCTTTGGATAACCGGGAATATATTCGCGCAATCCTGTTGTGGCAATCAGCAGAATAACCAGAACAACCAGTATTGCCGACAACAGACTCGCAATCGTAAAAGCTTTCAGGCGTGTAAGTTTCATACTCCATACCGACTGAAAAGTAGTGTCGTTGTAGATAATCAACCGGTAGCGATCACTAAGTTTTTTTACAATCCATTTTTTCACTTTCCCTCTCTCCCATTTTTTTTGAGAGCTGCAAAGTTAGTAAGAATAAAGAAACAGATAAGTGGTTTTATAAATTTTTGCCTGATTGTGTGAAACATATCCGAAATTACTAAACCATAAAGACTGAAATGTTATCTTTGTGGCTTAATTTTTTAAAACAACCAAAAACAAATGAGATTCTTAAGTTTTATCCTGCTCTTTTCTGCCTTTTTTTCTGCAAAAACGTTAATCGCTGATGAAGGAATGTGGCTGCCATCACTTATTTACAAGCTTAACATTTCCGACATGCAGGAATTGGGACTTGAACTGACAGCCGAAGATATATACAGTATCAACAATTCCAGTTTAAAGGATGCCATTGCAGCTCTCGACCGCGGTTCCTGTACTGCCGAACTCATTTCCGGTAACGGACTGCTTCTCACAAACCACCACTGCGGATATGATGAGATTCAGACTCATTCAAGTGTTGAGCACGACTATCTTCAGGATGGATTTTGGGCAAAAAGTTTAGATGAAGAGCTTCCCAATCCGGGAAAATCGGCTTCATTTCTTGTAAAAGTTGAAGAAGTTACTGAAAGGGTGCTGGCAAACGTAACGGAAGAGATGAACGCAAAAGAGAGAAGCAATAAAATTTACGAAGCAATCCGGGAAATAGAAGATGAAGCAAGAGACACCTCTCATTATGAAGTATATGTGAGAAGTTTTTTCAATGCAAACCAATATCACCTTTTTGTAATTGAAACTTTTAACGATGTGCGGTTAGTTGGCGCACCACCGCAGGCACTCGGAAAATTCGGCGGAGATACCGACAACTNNACAACTGGATGTGGCCCCGCCACACTGCCGACTTCATGCTGTTCCGGGTTTATACCGGTCCTGACGGAAAACCTGCAAGGTATTCGGAAGATAACATTCCCTACCAGCCAAAACAGTTCCTTCCCATTTCATTAAATGGTGTTGAAGAAGGCGACTTTGCCATGATTATGGGCTATCCCGGAATGACAAACAGATATGAAACTTCCTATGGAGTAAGCTATATTATGGATGTTACCAATCCGGTGAGAGTGGAAGTTCGCGAGAAAAAACTGGAAATAATTGACCAGTACATGAGCACAAGCCAGAAAGCACGGATTCAGTATGCATCTAAATATGCAAGAAGCTCCAACTACTACAAATTTAGTATCGGGCAAAACCGGGGATTGGAAAACCTCAATGTGATTGACAAAAAAATTGAACTGGAAAAAGAGTTCATGGATTGGGTGAATGCCGACAACGCCAGAAAAGCGAAATATGGCAGCGCACTGAATGATGTTAAAACTGCATACGAAGACAAGGAGATCAGAAAAGCTGTGGAATACATGATGGAAGCGATGATTCGCGGTCCGGAAATTTTCATGTTTGCCTACCGCGGGCTGCCTGTTCATCGCCTTTTAAGCGACAAAGATGTTCGCCCTGAATTTAAAGAGATGATTAAAAACAGAATCACCGATGGCATGGATGAGCATTTTAAAGACTATGATGCGGAAACCGACCAAAAAATTGCAGGAGCGCTGATGAAGCTGTACAACGACAATATTGATTCGAAATATCATCCCAAGTTTTTTGCTCAGGTACATAAAAAATACAAAGGTGATTTTGGAAAGTATGCAGAAAAAATGTTCAAAAACTCAATTTTTGATGATGAAAATGAAATCCATGCTTTCCTGAGCGACATGAAACTAAAAACCCTTGATAAGGATATGGCTTTTAATGCTGCGCGCGATATTTTTGATCTTTTCCGGGAGATGACCAATCAGTTAGATGAATCTGATGAATTGTTAGACATCGGGAATCGTCTTTTTGTTGAAGGGCTGATGGAGATGCAACCCGGCAAGAAATTTTACCCCGATGCCAACTCCACACTCCGGCTCACCTATGGGCAGGTACTTGAATATGAGCCGCGAGACGGCGTTCTCTATAAATTTGTTACAACTACCGACGGCTATCTGGAAAAAGAAATTCCGGGAGATATGGAATTTGATGTGCCGGCAAAACTGAAAGAGCTGCTCCTTGAAAGGGATTTTGGTCGCTATGCCAATAAAGACGGCGAGCTGAATGCCTGTTTTATCACCAACAATGACATCACCGGCGGAAATTCCGGAAGTCCGGTGCTCAATGCCAAAGGTGAACTCATCGGAATTGCTTTTGACGGAAACTGGGAAGCCATGAGCGGAGATATTGCGTTTGAACACGATTTGCAGCGCTGCATCAATGTGGACATCCGGTTTGTAATCTGGGTAATCGACAAATATGCAGGCGCAACGCATCTTCTGGAAGAGATGAAAATTATGCAGTAACCGCAAAAACCAACTGTTGACTTCCTCTGCCGGCAATCGAACAGCAAAAATTGACTTTCAGAGATTTTTAAGCAAATAATACTGAGCTACAGAATATTAATTCTGTTTCAAAATTTTATTTTGGCATTTTGATGAACAAACCGAAAATTACCATATATACTGATGGTGCAGCCCGCGGAAATCCCGGACCGGGCGGCTACGGCATTGTGATGATTTCCGGTCAGTACAGGAAAGAGCTTTCCGAAGGCTACCGGCTCACCACAAATAACCGGATGGAACTGTTGGCTGTAATTGTGGCGATAGAAGCGCTGAAAATTCCCGGAAGCGATGTTACAATCTACACCGACTCGCGCTATGTTGCGGATGCGGTTGAAAAAGGCTGGGTGTTCAACTGGGTAAATAAAAAGTTTAAAAACAAGAAGAATCCCGATTTGTGGCTGCGCTTTCTGGAAGCCTACAAAAAACACAATGTGAAATTTGTGTGGGTTAAAGGACATGCCAATAATCCGCTGAACGAACGCTGCGATCAGCTGGCTGTTGAAGCATCCATGAAAGCTGACCTGAAAATTGATGAGAGATATCAGGAATCAATAGCATAAAAAAGCCCGAAACAGATATTCCGGGCTTTTCTAAAACTAATTAACCAATCAGCTATTTTTTTGAAAGCATATCTCCCAAAACATATTGCAGAATACCTCCGTTTTTGAAATATTCCACTTCAATTTCTGAATCCAATCTGGCTTTTGCTTCAAACTCAATTGCTGAGCCATCTTCACTTTCTGCCCTGACTTTCATTTTCTTAAATGGAACCAGATTATCAGCTATACCTGAAATGGTAAAAGTCTCTTTCCCGGTCAAACCAAGCGATTCAGCCGTTTCCCCTTCGGGAAAAATCAGTGGTAAAATTCCCATTTGCACCAGATTACTGCGGTGAATTCTTTCAAAACTTTCAGCAATAACAGCTTTCACTCCTAACAAAGTAGTGCCTTTGGCAGCCCAGTCTCTGGAAGAACCGCTTCCGTACTCTTTTCCTGCCAGAACAATGAGCGGCGTATTTGATTTCTGGTATTTCATGGCAACATCAAAAACAGAAGCTGTTTCACCGGTTGGGAAATGGAAGGAAAAACCGCCTACCTTGTCCGTAATTTTATTCTTTATGCGAACATTGGCAAAAGTTCCCCGCATCATCACTTCGTGATTGCCCCTTCGGGAACCGTAAGAGTTAAATTCTTTTCTTTCCACACCTTTGCTAACCAAATACTTGCCGGCAGCAGAAACCTCATTGAATGAACCGGCGGGCGAAATATGATCCGTTGTTACCGAATCACCCAGATAGAGCAATACTCTGGCATTGTCAATATCCTGCAGTGCATCCGGAGTTTGTTTAAAATCATGGAAAAAGGGTACTTCCCGAATATATGTGGAGTGCTCATCAAAAATAAACTCCGTTCCTTCGGGAGCTTCCAACTCCTTCCAAGCCTCATCACCATCAAAAATTACAGAATAAACCTCTTCAAAATCTTCAACTTTCAGGCATTGATTAATGGTTTCATTAATCTCCTCCTGAGTTGGCCAAATATCTTTAAGATAGACAGGATTGCCGTTGGGGTCAAAATCTATCGGTTCGTTGATGAGATCGATATCCACTCTTCCGGCAAGCGCAAATGCAACTACCAGCATGGGCGACATCAGGAAATTCATTTTCACCTGCGGATGCACACGGGCTTCAAAGTTTCTGTTGCCGGAAAGCACAGAAGCCACAATCAGTTCGTTTTTATCCACTGCATCAGCAATATATGACGGCAGCGGACCGCTGTTTCCGATGCACGAAGTGCAGCCATATCCGACTGTGTGAAAGCGCAATGCTTCCAGGTCTTCTGCCAAACCTGACCTTTCCAGATAATTGGTCACCACTTTTGAACCGGGCGCAAGACTGGTTTTCACCCATGACTTTGTGCGCAATCCCCTTTCAATCGCTTTTCGCGCCACCAATCCGGCGCCAACCATCACTGACGGATTTGATGTGTTCGTGCAGCTGGTTATTGCAGCAATTACAATGGTGCCGTCGTGCAGAACAAATTCCTTGTGTTTGTCTTTTACCCTGACACTTCGCAATCCGTCGATATTGTTATAGGAAGTGCTGTCTGTCATGCTCTTTTCAGAAATGAATTGTGTTCCCGAACCGCCTTCAGCAACCCAGTCATACTCCTGTCTGCTGATAAATGGCACATAAGTTCTGGAAAACTCTTCCTGCAAAATTTTCACAAAGTCCTGATCCAGATCTTTCAGTAATATTTTTTCCTGTGGGCGTTTGGGACCGGAAATCGTTGGTTCTAAAGAAGATAAATCCAATTCCACAACATGGGAATACTCAATTTCTTCATTGCCTGTTCTCCAGAGCATATTTTCCCGGCAATATTCATGTACCAGATCAATCTCTTCCTTAGTCCGTCCTGTTTTTGCCATGTAGCTCAAAGTCTGCTCATCAACAGGGAAATAGGTTACGGTACAGCCAAATTCGGGAGACATATTGGAAATGGTCGCCCGGTCGGTAACCGTCAGATAATCAAGAGCTGACCCGAAAACTTCCACAAATTTTCCCACAACGCCATGGTCGCGGAGCTTTTTGGTAATGGTGAGAACCAGGTCTGTTGAGGTGCATCCCTGCGGAATTTTGCCGGTCAGTTTCAGACCGACTACCTGCGGGCAGGCAAAATAGATGGGCTGCCCCAACATTGCCGCTTCTGCTTCAATACCGCCAACACCCCACCCCATCACGCCGATGCCGTTAACCATCGGGGTATGTGAATCGGTTCCCACAAGACTGTCCGGGAAAGCCCAGCCATCCCTGACGACCACTCCTTTTGCCAGATATTCCAGATTTACCTGATGGCAAATACCCATTCCCGGGGGAACAACAGTGAAATTATCAAGTCCTTTCTGTGCCCATTTCAGCAATTTGTACCGTTCGGAATTGCGGTGATATTCCATATCAACATTGTTTTTATAGGCATATCCGGTTCCGAAAAAATCGACCTGAACGGAATGGTCAATCACTAAATCAACCGGTATGGCAGGATTGATTTTGTTTCCGTCTCCGCCCTGTCTGATCATCTCTGCACGAAGCGAAGCCATATCCACAACTGCCGGAACACCGGTAAAATCCTGCATCAAAACCCGCGCAGGCTTGAACGGAATCTCATGGTCAGTGCCTTGTGCATCCCAATCCGTTAATGTTGCCACATGCTCATCGGTAATTGAGAAACCATCATGGTTTCTCAACGCATTTTCTAACAATATGCGAATGGAAAAAGGGAGACGATGGATGTTTTTTCCTTCATCCTGAAGTTTTGTTAAAGAAGCAATTTTATATTTCATACGATAAAAATTAATTGTTGTTCAAAGTAATTCCGGTCACTTCCGGAGAATTTTTATTACACAGAACTGAACTGCAACTATTTAAAATGAAATGCTTTACAAAGAAATCTGCTTTTTGGAAACATTTGCATAATCTGCATTTTTCTCATAACTCATTTCATGGTTCAAAACTGTAGTTAATTCTTCAAATTTACAAAATAAAAGGGACTGTTTGAAATCTTTCAACAACAGCAACAGAAATTTTGTTGTAATTATTTGAATCACATTGTTAATTTTGAAAACAGAAAATAAATTTTACACCAATGACTTTTGCAGAAAAAGTAATCGCATTCAACAATCAGCTGCATTATTCCGGTGAGCTGCCGGACGGTTTTCAGGTAATGAATCCATTTGCAGACAATCCTGAAACTTCGGAAATTATGCGCCGGTTCTATCAGAAATATTACAACGATACCGCTCAGCGGAGATTTATTATCGGCATCAATCCCGGGCGCCACGGCGCCGGCACAACAGGTGTTCCTTTTACGGACACCAAAAGATTAGAGAGCATCTGCGGCATCAAAATGAAATCTGCGCGCACACACGAAGTCTCTTCCGTTTTCGTCTATGAGATGATTGCAGAATATGGTGGCGCAGAAAAGTTCTATAAACATTTCTATATCAACTCTCCGTTTCCACTGGCGATCATCCGGGAAACCAAAGACGGTAAGTGGATTAATGCCAACTACTATGATGAAACTTCTCTTTTTGAAATGACAAAAGCATATATGATTTCCATGCTCAAAAAGCACATCAATCTGGGATTAAATCAGTCAGAAGTTTTTATTTTGGGTAAGAAAAATGCTGATTTCATAAAAAAGCTGAACCGGGAAGCAAAACTGTTTGAAAAGCTGACTGTTCTGGAGCATCCGCGCTATATTCAGCAATACAAATCTAAAGAAAAGCAGCTCTACATCGACAAATATTTGCAGGCGTTTCACAATCATCAATGAAAAACCCGGATGAACATATTATTTATACCATCGGGCATTCGACGCATACTTTTGACGAATTCCTGAACATGCTTCAATCCTTCAACATTGAAACTGTTGCAGATATTCGCAGTTTACCGGGATCGCGCAAATTTCCGCAGTTCAACAAAGAAAATCTGGAAATTTCGCTAAAAAGCAACGGAATCAACTATTTGCACCTGATCGATTTGGGGGGAAGGCGAAAAGTGAAAAAGGATTCAAAAAACAACCGCTGGCGGCATAAAGCTTTCAAAGGTTATGCAGATTATATGGAAACTCCTGACTTTGAAGCAGGCATAGAAAATCTGGAGCAGATTGCCATGAAGCAGACCACTGCTTTTATGTGCTCCGAGGCAGTCTGGTGGAGATGCCACCGCTCCATGGTTTCCGATTTTCTGAAAGTAAAGGGATGGAAAGTGATGCATATTATGTCAAAAGGGAAGGCTCAGGAACATCCCTACACGGCGCCGGCAATTATAAAAAACGGGCGCATTTCCTATTCGGATGAAGAACTGTTTGAATAGTGGAAAACTGATGAAACGCACTGTTTTCGGCAAAACAAAATATATTTTAGCAGAATAAATGACAGATAGAATAATTTAAGACAAATCGTTATGGCAAGAATAGAACAGGAAGAAAATAATAAAAAAGGCAGATTTATTATCTATGATAACGATGAATTTGCAGGTGAGTTGACCTACTACTGGGAGGGCGACACAAAATTTGTTGTTGACCATGTGGGTGTTGACAAACAGTTTGGCGGAAAAGGGTATGGCAAGCAGTTAGTTATGCGCGCGGTGGAATTCGCTAGAGAAAAGGAAGTGAAAATCGTTCCGGTGTGCCCGTTTGTGAAAGCTCTCTTTGAGAAAATCGAAAGTATCCGTGATGTAAGATACTGATAGTAAAACATAAACAAAATCCCAAAATGCCGTAGGCATTAAATGTGGATAACCCCAA
>LSQX01010370.1_pt1 | contig 33768 bp, 29 predicted proteins | sample 654561 | NCBI WGS metagenome assembly LSQX01 (sample SAMN04489861, study PRJNA283612) | anaerobic digester metagenome | isolation source: 4 biogas reactors fed with cattle manure at either 37C or 55C with and... | place: Denmark: Kongens Lyngby | collected 2014 | reverse complement strand
GGGAGATCGCCGCTGCGCTGGGAATCCAGTTCCTCGCCGTCATCTTCTGCCTTCGCCTGGGGGCGCGGATCTTAAGCCGGGGGCTCCTGCAGTTTGACCGCCTCCTCTCTTTCAAGGAAATCGGGCGCATGCTCAGAAAGGACTACTAGCTTGCAAGGAAACCTTGCCTGTAGAGGGGCTGTCTCAAAGGGGCAGCCCCTTTGACGTCATCCTGAAGCTAAGCCCGGAATGCCTCCTGCATCGCGAAGACGGTTTTGTTCCTTAACGCCATCCTGAGGGTGAAACCCGAAGAAGCGGCTGAGCCCGTTTGAGATCTTTCTTTGCCTCTATTTACTTCGTTTCCCGGGATTTTTGCAGGTGATAGCGGAGGGCGCGCGGGGTAATGCCCAGCAGCTGGGCGGCTTTGACCTGGTTGCCGTAGGTCTCTTCCAGTGCGCAGGCGATGATCTCTCCCGCGATCCGATCGCGCCAGCGATTTAATGACTGGTATACTTCCTCGAAGGGAAATCCTTCCCGGAAATTGATTTTTTCCAGAAGGGTTTGCATGAGCTGTTCGAGCAGATCATGGAGCTTGCTATTATCGGGGAGGCCGGGGGATAAGCCGAACAGCCCGCCCGTTAATGGGCTTTCAACCGGACTGCCGGCAGTGGGCCCGGCAATAGCCGGCCTGATCCTGGCCGGCAGATCGTCCACGGTGATCAGCGGTCCCTTGCTGAGCACTAAAGCCTGGGTAACTGTGTTCGCCAGCTCCCTGATATTGCCGGGCCAGCTATGCTGCTGCAGGACAACCAGGGCCTCCGGTGAAAACTTTTTCAAGGGAATCTCCTTGGCACGCGATTCTTTTTCCAGGAAATACTCGAGGAAAAGGGGAATATCCTCAACCCGCTCCCGCAGCGGCGGGATATGCAGCGATGCCACGTCCAGGCGGTAGAAGAGATCCTCCCGGAACTTGTTTTCCTCGACCCTGGCCGCCAGGTTGGTATTGGTGGCGGCGATGACCCGCACATCCACCTTGCACAGTTCTTCCCCGCCGACACGGAAGAATTCACCGGATTCCAGCACGCGCAGCAGCTTGATCTGGATGGCGGGGCTGGCAGCATCGATCTCGTCCAGAAACAGCGTGGCCTTGTGTGCCAGCTCAAAGAGGCCCTTTTTCTTGCTGGTGGCACCGGTAAAAGAACCCTTTTCATGCCCGAAAAGCTCGCTTTCCAGGAGTGTTTCGGTAAAAGCGCCGCAATTAAAGGCAATAAACGGCCGGTCGGCGCGGTGGCTTTCAGCGTGAATATAGCGGGCCAGCACCTCCTTGCCGGTTCCGGTCTCGCCCTGGATTAAAACGGTAATATTTTTTTTGGCGATTTTCTGGGCAGCGGCAATTAAGCTGATCATCTTCGGATTTTTACCGACCACGAAGCCCCTTACCCGGTGCTTCAGCGAAAGCTGCTCTAGCTCTGCTTTGACGTTTAAAGACCGCTCCAGCAGCCGCTCCATTTCATCGATATCCACAAACGGCTTCTCCACGTAGTCAAACGCACCGAGCTGTATGGCCTCCACCGCCGATTTGACCGTGGAGTAACCGGTGATGATGATCACCTCGCAGGCAGGCTGCTTCGCCTTGATTTCCTTTAATATTTCAAGGCCGTTGCTATCGGGCAGTTTCAGATCCACCAGGGCTACGTCAAAACTCTCCTGGTCTAATTTGGCAATGGCTTCCCGCCCCGAGCTTGCCGTGACGGCGCGGTAACCCTTTTTCTTTAAAAGGTAGACGAAAAAATTGCAAACTTCTGTTTCGTCGTCGACGATTAGGAAGACGGCTTCGGTGGACATATTGTTCCGCTTCCCCCACTCATTCATTGAATAAAAATGACTGCCATCTTGTCAGGCTTATAAACATGGCCGGGCGGCGGAAAAGACTCAGTTAATCCTCCTTTTGACCGGCCTCCTGTTTTCCATCCAGCGGTAAAACCACGCGGAAGGTGCTGCCCTTGCCCACGGTGCTGTCCAGATCAATAAAGCCGCCGTGCGATTGGGCGATGCCCAGGCTGACGGAAAGGCCCAGCCCCGTCCCCTTCCCGATTTTCTTGGTGGTATAGAAGGGGTTGAAGATGTTGGGGATATGCTCCGGTGCGATCCCGCAGCCATTGTCTGTCACCTCGATGATCGCCAACTGCTCATTCGGGTGCAGGCGGGTTTGCAACACAATTTCCCCCGCGGCGCCGTTGCCGGAATCTATCTCCTTGCCGAGAATGGCATCTTTGGCGTTTAGCAGCAGGTTGACGATAATCTGCTCCAGCCCGTGAGCGCTGCCCAAAAGCTTCGGCATCCCGGGGCTGAGATTGACGCGCAAATTGATCTTGTTCTTTTCTATCTGGTAGGAAACCAGGGAGAGGGCACTTTTAACAACCTTGTTCAGATCAACCTCTTCAAAGGTATACTCGTCTTGCCGGGAAAAGGTGAGCAGGTTCTGAATGATTTTCTGGCAGCGCAAACCGCTGGAATGAATATCTTTAATCAACTGGTAATGGGGATCTTCCGGTGACGTTTCCCGCAGCAGCAGTTGCGAATCGCCGACGATGGCCGTAAGGGGACTGTTCAGTTCATGGGCTACCCCGGCGGACATTTCTCCCAGGGAAACAAATTTAATCGAATCGACAAAGCTGGTTACATCCTTGGCATAGTAAGTCACCCCGTAGGGCTCCTTGTGATCGATATAGGCCGGGTAGGCAAATATATCCAGCACGCGGTTGTAGCGGGTTCTTGATTGCAGGTAAGATGTTTTTTGGGTGCGCATGACCTGATCGGCAAGACAGGGATTGCACTTTGATTCCCGGCCGTAAAATAAACGGTAGCACTTTTGCCCGAGAATTTCATCTTCCCCCATGACGAAAAAATCCATGGCCGCCTTGTTTACCCGCTGCACCGCGCAGTTCCGGTCGATGAAAACGAGCAGGTCGGTTACCGCGGAAAAGGTGATCTCCAACTCCCGCTTGCTCTGCAAGAGCTCATTATAGAGGCGCACATTTTCGAGGCAAACGGCGAGCTGATCCGCCACCTGCTCGAAAAAGGGCAGATCGCCTTTTTTAATCCCTTCCCGGGAGTAGACCTCCAGCACGCCGATCACCTTGTTCTTAGCCAGCAGCGGGACCATGACTTCGACGACCGGCAGCTCCGTGGTCCTGCCGCCAGCCGCTGCCGGCTCTGTACTCTCCGCGGGAGCAATAGATCCTGGATGCTCTGCCGCCGCATACCGGTAAACGGGTTTTTTCTGCCGGATTACCTCTTTCAGGTCCTCGCCGATGATCGCTTCACCCTCTTCCTCATCCTGGCAGCTCCTGGTGGTGATCGCACTTTCGTGATCGAAATTGGTTACCAAAACGACCTGGGTAACCTGTTCTTCCTTTTCGACCACATAAAGGCTAAGAGTATCAAAGTTGAATAAGACCCGCAATTTCGGGGTTACATCTTCAATAATTTCCTTGAATGACATGTCAATGCCGATACTTTTCGCCAACTGGTTGATGATTTCAAGTTGAATGTTGCGTTTTGAAGTTTCATGCATTTTTTTCTTCAGCTCAACATAGTACGACTTTTTTGAGCTGTGCACACCGGTCAGTTTTTCGATCAGCATCGTTTTATTGCGTATGACCATTACCGTTCCCCCTCCGGTATTGCCAGGGCCTCGCGGAAGATGCCCATAATATCTTCCACATCCGCATCCCTGGGGTTCGTAATAAAGCAGGCATCCTTAACGGCGTTGCGGCTCAGCTCCGGAATAACGCTCTCGGAAAGGCCCAGTTCGGCCAGACTTGCCGGTATGCCCACATCACGGGCCAGCTCCCGCACCATCTCAATGGCTTTCTCCGCCGCTTCCCGCTGCGACATCGCCCCAGTGTGGGCGCCCATGGCCGCAGCAATCGCCGCGTACTTGTCAACGCGGGAAATTAAATTGAAGCGCATTACAAAAGGCAACAAAACCGCGCTGATTTCGCCGATGGGCAAGTCCAGCAAACCTCCCACCTGGTGAGTCATGGCGTGCGCCAACCCTAAAACGGCGTTGGAAAAGGCAATGCCGGCGTGCAGGCTTGCCTTGGCCATGGCCACCTTTGCGGCCTCATTAACCTGGCTGGCCACCGAAGCCCTCAAATTTTCGGCGATCAGCTTAATGGCGCGCAGGGCATGGACATCGGTCAGATCTGTGGCCGCCAGGGAGAGATAGGCTTCAACGGCGTGGCTGAGTGCCTCCATGCCCGTATGGGCGGTCACCTTGCTGTTGATGGTGGAAAGAATCAGCGGATCGGATATAGAAATATCGGGAACCAGGGACTTCGAAATAATCGTCATCTTGATTTTCCGTTCGCTATCCACAATCATGGCAAACTGTGAAACCTCGGACCCCGACCCTGCCGTGGAAGGGACCACAATCAAGGGCGGCAGCGGTTTCGCAATCAGGTCAATCCCCTCGTAATCACGAATCCGCCCCTTGTTGGTGGAAAGAATGGCCACCGCTTTGGCCGCATCCACGGCGCTGCCGCCGCCGACTGCCAGAACGGCGTCACAGCCGGCGTCATTATAATGCAACGCCCCCGCTTCGACCTCATAGTCACGGGGATTTTCGGAAAAGTTGGACCAGATTTCATACGCCAGGCCGGCCTCGCGTAAAAAAACCAGGGCCTTTTCAACCCATCCGTGCTCCATGACCCCTCGATCGGCAACCAGGAAAACCCGTGTGGAGCCCAGGCGGCTGCAGCACTCACCCACCTGATTCAAAGAGCCCTTGCCAAATATGATCTCGGGAGTAACGAATTTGCTGATATACATCACGGTTCATCCTTTTCCTTGAATTAAAAAGGTAACCGGTATCGGCAATTTAATTCTGTAAACAGCAATTGAAATCCTTTTCAAACGATCCCTTCATACCTTGATTTTATAAAGAAGCGGCGCCCATGATTACCCTTGGACGCCGCTTGATCTTTGAAAAATGATCGTTTTTACCATCCCGGTGATACCGGTTCCCGGCCGGGTGTCTTTGCTTTAACCTCTCCGGCTTTAGAACCTATGATCTCCGGCACCACGCTATAACCAATATAACTTTCCATCACTTTTTTACAGGTTTCTCTTTTTGCCTCGGTGCAACCGCAACTCTTCGCTTCTTCCCTGGTCAATCTCATGGCAAAGGCGCCGGCACTGCAGAACATCACCCAACCGTTCAACCCCTGGTACTCTTTCCAGTAGCGGCACTCAACCACCTTTTCCATGGCGTACCTCCTTGTTTCTACTCCAGCGCTCTACAGTGAACGCCTATACTCTTCCGTTGGCGACGATCCGCCTTTTAACCGTGGTCGGGCGCAGGTATGCGCTCCAGTAGGCAAAGGCCACGAAGACAACTCCGCCAATCAGGTTGCCGATGGTGACCGGGATCAGGTTGTTCAAGAAAAATCCCTGCCAGGTCAATCCCTGGACTACTGCCGGGGTTAGAAGACCCTGCAGGGCTTCGCTCCCTTTGAGAACCAGCCCCATGGGAATAAAATACATATTGGCGATGGAGTGCTCAAAACCGGCGGCCACGAAGGCGGCGATGGGAATGATAATCGAAAAAATTTTGCTGATCGCGTCTTTAGCAGCCATGGAGAGCCATACCGCCAGGCAGACCAGCCAGTTGCACAGGATCCCCCGGGCAAACGCCTCCACCCAGGGCAGCGTCGCCTTGCTGTAAGCGATGTTTACCGCACGGATAGCGATGGCCGCATCATTGGCCTTCCAGATTCCCGAGAAGTAGAAAAGCCCCACTACTATCAGCGCGCCGATAAAGTTGAAGAGGTAAACCCAGAACCAGTTGTTCAGGACTTGCTTCAGCGTCACTTTTCCTTCGAGCAGGCCGGTGGCAATCAGGTTGTTGCCGGTGAACAGCTCGGCACCGCCCAGAACTACGAGAATCAGCCCCAAGGAGAAGGAGACGCCGCCGACCATCCGGGTTAACCCGTCTCCGATATAACCGGCCAGGTCATTGGTGACGATGGTAAAGAGAACCGCGCCCAGGGCGATATAGGCGCCGGCCAGAATGGCCAGCATCAGCAGCGACGGCAGGGCGGTAGCGGTTTTCTTTTCCGCGACGCCGACACAGGTTTTGGCTACAACCGGCGGCGGATCGCAGGGCAGCGCCGGCGGCGCAGCCGGCACCGGTTGAGCTACCGGTTCAGGCCGCGGTGAAGCAGTGGGCACCGCTCCAATCCCGATGTTTAGCTCCATGCTGCCCAGACACTCTTTCCTCTTTTCCGCAGTGCAGCCGATCCGGGCCAAAAAATCCGGGTTAACCGTCCGGTTGAAGGCAGCCAGTTCACAATAAGAAACAGGCCCCCCGATTGAATCATAGTCTTTCCAAAATTGACATCTGTTAGCCATTAGAAAACCCCCTTTCCTCTTTTGATCAGTATTGAATGCAAGTGGCGTGCCAAGTGTCTTCGATAGCTAAAAGTTAAAGCTGCAGGGGCTTAAGTGGCCTGGAATCATCGATCTAGAGAGCTGTTTCAGCTTGAGAGGGGGTTTACGGCTCCGGCCAAACCGGTTTCCTAAAGGTTTGACTTGTGACGTAAAATTGTCACAAGCATGACCTTTTGTTGTTAAAGTGATTGCCGCTCCCTAAAGGGCATCAACATGCCCTCGCTGCCTGAAAAAATCCGCTGGTACGCCCGCATCTTCGGGCACAGGCTTGACCATGCCTTTGGCACCAAGAACGTAATGCCGGCCATGGCGGAGTCCACCGGCCGGTCTTACGCTGCTCCGGCTACTGCAATCTTCACTGCAGCAGACCCCTATCATGGTTGCTGATTATTGTTTGCGTGGTGGTTTAAATTTAAATGCATAAGCATCTGCCGGTTTCGCCTCTGTAAACCTGTTCTTTAAAAGCTGAATTTCTGTTTCCAGCGCCGCCAATATTTGGGCTACATGTTCCCCTGTATAATCGTAATTATTAGTGTTGGCCAGGTTGCCGATCAGGCGCAACTTTTTTACCGCTTCAGTCACTCTTCTTTCCGCCAGCCGTTCAAATTTTTCCCGCTTGACAGACAATCTAAAAACCCCTTTCAATATGAATGAGATTATAAAATAAATATGCCTGAGCAGAAAAAAAATGCAGCCATTGGAATATTTATTATCACTTCATGATCCTCTTATTCTTGATCGTACGAAAGAGAGTAAAACCGTTTTATCTGGAACTGAAACCACGTCTGATATTTGTATATAAAGATTTGGCATGTAAAAATTACCCAAGAATATTTTTGCACATACCAAAGTGAAAAGAAAAGTAGAGAAGTATGAAAAGCTGATAAAATCATTGATAGTTTTCAGTTCAGTTGAGATTCCTTGGCATAGCTTGAGAAAAGCTGATTTGCCACAAAGGGCAGATGATGAAATAAGCGGAGGCCGGGATGGTGGCGTTATTTCCCGCTCTGGGAATTCAATGCTCACCCTTCCCGGTCTCCCGCTTTCAACTGGCAGCATAAGCGATGTTGCCGCTGTTTTTACCTTGCAGCCGGTATGATGCCGGGCTGCGCGCCGATCACCGGCACCTTTGCAGTCCGGTCCAGCCCCATGATCGCTGCGGTGCTTAAACCCTGCTCCTTTCCTGGTAATGGGTATGGAGAAGCTCGTGTGATTTGCTGCCCAGGGGCTTCTCCAGGAAGGTTTTATAAAGCTCCTGCACGGCAGGATTGAGGTGCGATTTGCGCAGCTCCATCCCCCGATCCACCGCATAAATGGCGCTCATGCGCTTCTCCCGGATTTCGCGGTCTACGGGGATGGGCTGACCGCCGCCGCCGATGCAGCCGCCGGGGCAGCACATGATCTCCACGAAATCGTAGTCCGCTTCACCGGCTTTGATCTTCTTGAGCAGGTTGTCCGCATTTTTAAGGCCGTGGGTTACGGCAATCCTGATCGTGCGGCCTTTCAGCGTCACCGCAGCCTCCTTGATCCCTTTCAGCCCTCTGACCGCCGTAAAATCGAGCTCTTTTAGCTCCTCGCCGGTTACCACTTCATAGATGGTCCGCAGGGCAGCCTCCGCCACCCCTCCGCTTGCCCCGAAGATAACCCCGGCTCCTGTGGATATGCCCAGGGGCTCATCAAATGCTTCCTCGGGCAGTGCAGCAAAGTTGATACCGGCTTCCCTGATCATTTTCCCCAGCTCCCGCGTGGTCAGCACCACGTCCACATCTGCCACGCCGCTGGAGTTCATTTCCGGTCTTGCCGCTTCAAATTTTTTGGCGGTGCAGGGCATAATGGAAACTACGAAAATGTCACGCGCTGAATAGCCCGCTTTACTGGCGTAGTAGGTCTTGGCCAGGGCGCCAAACATCTGCTGCGGCGATTTGCAGCTCGACAGGTGCGCAAGCATGTCCGGGTGGTAGTGTTCAATGAATTTAATCCAGCCGGGGCTGCAGGAGGTAAACATGGGCAGAACACCGCCGTTTTCAAGGCGCTCCAGCAGCTCGTGCCCCTCTTCCATGATCGTCAGGTCGGCGGTAAAGTCGGTATCAAAGACCTTGTGAAAACCGAGCCTGCGCAGCGCCGCAACCAGCTTCCCGGTAGTGATGCTGCCCGGCGGCATTCCCAGCTCTTCACCGATCGAGACCCGGACGGCAGGGGCTACCTGGATCACCACATGATTTTTATCATCGGCAAGGGCCTCCCAGACCCGATCCACGTCGCTCCTTTCGGTGATGGCCCCCACGGGGCAAACGGTGGCGCATTGGCCGCAATTTACGCAGGCCACCTGGTCCAGGGGACGCTTCAGAGGAGGATAAACCATGGCCTCAAATCCCCGGTCGGCATAATCGAGCACGGAAACACCCTGTACCTCGCTGCAAACCCTCACGCAGCGCCCGCAGAGCACGCATTTGTTCGGATCGCGCACCAGGGAAAAACCGGATTTGTCCAGCGGCAGATCCCGCCGCACCCCTTTAACTTCCACCTTTTTTATGCCGAGATCGCGGGCCAGCGCCTGGAGCTCGCAATTATTATTGCGCTCGCAGGTAAAGCAATCCTGCGGGTGATTGGCCAGCAGGAGCTCCAGGTTGGTCCGCCTCGCCTCCCGCACTGCGGGCGTATTGGTGCGCACCACCATGCCCGGCGCCACCGGGGTGACGCAACTGGCCGGCAGGTTGCGGGCCCCTTCGATTTCGACCACGCAAATCCTGCAGGCCCCTTCCGGGCGCAGCTCCGGATGATAACAGAGCACCGGAATATCGATGGCCGCTTTCCTGGCCGCTTCCAAAACGGTTGTCCCGGCTTCAACCGTAACTTCTTTTCCGTCAATGGTCAGTGTAACCTGTGACATGAACGTACCCTCCCTAGCTGCGTATGATTGCATCGAAGCGGCATTTCTCCATGCAGGCGCCGCACTTGATGCAATCGAGAACTTCAATTTTATGGGGCGCCTTTTTCTCTCCCCGGATGGCTCCCGTCGGGCAGACCCGTACACACGCCTGACAGCCGACGCACCGCTCCGCAACGATTTGATACTGAATCAGATCGCTGCATACTCCGGCACGGCATTTGTGCTGCAGAATATGCTCCTCGTATTCCTCGCGGAAGTAGCGCAGGGTGCTCAAAACCGGGTTGGGAGCCGTCTGCCCCAGCCCGCACAGGGCAGTGTTCTTGCAGACCCGGGCCAGCCGTTCCAGCACCTCCAGGTCATGCAGCGTCGCCTGTCCCCTGGTGATGGCCTCCAGTATTTCGAGCATGCGCGTCGTTCCCTCGCGGCAGGGCACACACTTGCCGCACGATTCGGCGGTGGTGAATTTCAGGAAGAATTTCGCCACATCCACGATGCAGGTGGTCTCATCCATGACCACCAGGCCGCCCGAACCCATGATCGCCCCCGCCTGGCTCAGGGAATCGTAGTCAACGGGCAGGTCCAGGTGTGAGCGGGGCAAACACCCTCCCGAGGGTCCGCCGATTTGCACAGCCTTGAACTTTCTATTGTCCTGCACACCGCCGCCGATATCCTCGATGATCTCCCGCAGGGTAATACCCATGGGCACCTCAACCAGGCCGGTATTTTTGATCCGGCCTGCCAGGGCAAAGACTTTGGTCCCCTTGCTTTTCTCGGTGCCGATGGAGGAGTAGAAATCAGCCCCTTTCAATAGGATCAGGGGGACATTGCTGTATGTTTCCACGTTGTTGATATTGGTCGGCTTGCCCCAGAGGCCCTTTTGGGCAGGAAACGGCGGGCGGGGTCTCGGCATACCCCTGTTGCCCTCAATGGAAGCCATGAGCGCAGTTTCCTCACCGCATACAAAGGCGCCTGCCCCTTCTTTAATAAGCAGTTTAAAAGAGAAGCCGCTGCCAAAGATATTCTCGCCCAGGAGGCCGTATTCTTCGGCCTGGGCAATGGCGTTCTTCAGCCTGCGCACAGCCAGGGGATACTCTGCCCTGATATAGATATAGCCCTGTGAGGCTCCGATGGCGTAAGCGGCGATGGTCATCCCCTCAATGATGCTGTGGGGATCGCCCTCGAGAAGGCTGCGGTCCATGAATGCGCCGGGGTCGCCTTCATCGGCATTGCAGATGAGATATTTTACCTTCTCCGGTTCGCGGGCACAGAACTCCCACTTCAGACCGGTCAAAAAACCGGCGCCGCCGCGCCCTCTCAGCCCGGCCTTTTTAACTTCTGCAATTACCTCTGCCGGAGTCATAGCTGTTAAAACCTTGGCCAGGGCCTGATAGCCGTCGGTACGGATATAGTCATTGATATCCTCAGGGTCTATGGAGCCGCAGCGGCGCAGCACCAGCCGCTGCTGCTTGCGGAAGAAATCCAGCCTGTCGAGGCTGGGAACGGTGCTGTCGTCATATTCACAGCGCAGCAGCTCTTTGACAAAGCGGCCTTTAATCAGGTGCTCTTCGACGATGTGCGGGACATCATCTGCCTTCACCCCGCGGTAAAAGGTGCCTTCCGGGTAAACGACCACCAGGGTCTCCTCGCTGTCATCTATCAAGTCCGGTGAGCTGATCACTTTCACTGCACCGGATAATTTGCGTGCCGCCAGCTCGCGCTCAAATCTCTCTTTGATCGCCGCAGCATCGGCAGTGTGACTGGATATCAAAATGTGATTGCGGTATAACAACAGAAATCCCCTCCTTTTCTTGACGTTTTACTTAGCTGGCCTTGCCAACTACGACCAGTTCAGCCGAAACATTTCCGTTGACGATATGCTCGCTGAGCAGCTTGGGCACATCTTCCGGTTTAACCTTGCCATACAGGATTTTCTGCCGGCCTGGACAGGCCACTTCCACCAGCACTTCCTGTTCGCAGAGGCCGATACATCCTGTTTTTTTCACGATAATATTGAGGTTCCGTTTTTCCACCTCTTTTAAGATGGCCTCATATACTTTTCTCGCCCCTGCGGCGATGCCGCAGGTACTCATGCCCACAGTCACAATCGTGTCGGTTTGTTCCTTCAGTTGATGTTCTTTTTGCAGTCTTTCTTTTAACTTGTTCAGGTCATCAACGCTGTTCACTCGCATCTTCCGCTCTCCCCTAGCTGTAATGATATGGCTTTTTTGTTTAACATTGAAATCCAGCATCAAACCGTAGACTTCATTTATTTATAGCTCTCCAAAACCGAGAGAGCCATCTCCGGCGTTAACCGGCCGTGCGTGTCATCATTAACCATCATGACGGGCGCCTGCCCGCAGGCGCCCAGGCATGCTACCGGTTCCAGGGTGAAGCGCCCATCGGCAGTGGTTTCACCTGGTTTCAGGCCAAGCTCGCTGCGGATTTTCTGCATGATCGCTCCTGAGCCGCGGACATGGCAGGCCGTCCCGGTGCATAGCCTGATTACATACAGGCCCCGGGGGCTTAAATGGAACTGGGCATAAAATGTGGCCACCCCGTATACTTTGCTTAGCGGAAGATTCAGATGTTTTGCTACTTCCTCCAGCACAGGTTCCGGCAAATAACCGAAGTTGGCTTGCAGTTCCTGCAGCGCAGGTATTAACGCACCCTTACCCCCCTTGTATTTTTGTAAAATTTCAAGGCTCTCTTTCGGAACAGTGCCACTTGTTAATACGGCGGTTTTTTCTACAGCTTTCATACCAAGTCTCCTTTTCCTGTAATGATTAAGAAAGATCAGCCTTCCTGCTTTTAGAGATGAAATTTTCACGTAAAACCCAAAATTACCATTTCACTTGTTAATTTTTTCACATAGCATGGCAAAAAAAAACCTCTCTTCAGCCGATGGCTGTCAAGCTCCTCCTCTACGGCATTAAAAAAACAATTCCACTTGCCCTTCCAATTTAACAATAGCGAGTAGACACAAAATTTAAGCAACATAATTTTTTTTGTTAATTATTTCACAAGCTCCTGAACTAATAATATCATCTGATGCATAGGATTGTCAATATGGGCTCAATCCACCATTGCCGTAAGGATTAGTTGACCATGGAAAAACTAAGGCAGGAACTCCGATCCATATGGCGAATTAAAATGACTGACACTATCCAGGAAGGGTGGATTTTCATGCCAACCATCTTCTTTTACGGACCGGAACTGGAAAAAGAGAAGAAAAGGGAACTGATCCGTGCGTTTACCGCGGCAGCCAGCCAGGCCACCGGAATTCCGCAATCGGCTTTTGTGGTTTACCTGCGCAAATCCGGTGAAGAAGATGTGGGCGTAGGGGGAGAGCTGCTGGCGGACCGCAAAGAATAATAAGCTTTCAGCAGCTCAAGCAGAGCAGGCCGCTAGTAGGGGCTGTCCAAAATGGCAGCTCATTTTTTCTAATTTCGTTGTACACAGATAACCGGAAATCTGCTAAGAGCTGGAGCATGAAAAAGAAATGTGCCTTCCTCCATGCCAGGGCACACCACGAAAAAACCGGCTATTTAGCCGGTCTTGATGGCGCCAATTGCCTCCTTTAACACAGTTGCACTTTCCAGGGCTGGCCCTTCGATTTCCTTAGTTTGCTTTTTAATCGCCGGCCTCTGGCAGCCTGGTTTGAACTCTGCGGCATAATCTGTAAAAGCCTTCTTTTCTCCTTGCAATTGGCGCCATATCAAGTCAACATTCTGCGCTCGCGTGCACTTGTGTCCTACAAAATTACTGTTTCCGGTTAACCCGGATCAACCCGGAACAGGGCGTGATCCGCACTCCCCGGGCTTCAAATTCATCCAGGATCAAGTTCATGCCCAAAGAATCCGAGGCCATATGGCCGGCAATAACCACGTTGATGTGATATTGCTCCGCTTTTTTGCGGTGTTCGTCTTTCATGTGCATGCAGATGATGGTCCCCACACCGGCATCGGCCAGCCGCTCGTACGCGTCTTCGGAGCCGCTGGTTCCCCCGGTCATATCGATAAAGACCTTGCCGGCGCGCCGGTCGGGCGATCCGGCGATCACCTTCGGGCCGGCGGAATACATGGCGGCACGGGCATACTCGGGGATCTCTTTCAACAGCTCGACCACGTGCTTCACTTTCCGGGGCTCGTTTTTGGCAAACAAATCGTTTAAAAACTGCGTTACATTATTATCCGCCGGAGTGTGCATGCACATCATCGGTAAATTGAGCAGGCGCGCCGCGTCAATGGCCCGGTTATGGTTAACGGGCATCAGTGACCGTTCTACCTCTTTGATCCGGTCGGACAGCAATCCTTCGGCAATGTTTACCGAAACGCCCAAACCGGCCAGAATGTCCTCCTGCAGGTGCATCACGCCGTGCAGCCCGGCGAGGGCGCGCCCTTCCGGGTGGTGCGAGACCACGGCATCAATGGCCATGCCCTTCTCATTCAACCGGTCGGCGAGCAAGACCTCCCCGATTTCCATATCGATACCCACGAGGATGGAGTTTACCTCTGCGCCGGGGTCTCCATTTAAGATCCGCGTATCATCGTACGGATTCCAAAACCGGTCCTGATCGAATTCCGCCTTCTCCTTTTCCTTCAGTTCGTCGTATGCCTGGCGCACATCGGCAAGAGCCTGCTCTACTTCAGCTTTGCTCCGGGGATCGGCTTCGATTCCCTTACTGACCGCCAATTCATACATCTCTTTCAGTCTCAATAATCCTACCCCTCTTTCTTTAAAAATAAGTGAAACAGGGGAGGGCCTGGCGGGGACCTCTCCTCGCCAGGCCCCTCCCCTGTTCAGTATCCAATCAGCGTAATCTTGTCCCGCTATACCTCTCTTGCAGCCAAATACGGAATAATTTAGCAAACCAAGACATTTATAGTATAGCACAGATTAACATTTGTATCCAGAGGGGATTGGCTATTCTACCCTGAAAATAGGCCTAATTACTTACCGCTCTTGCACTGAGCACTACAGGTTTTCCTCCTTGAGGGCGTCAATGATATTATCATTTTTCAACTTCGCCCCGGCATGAATCATGGTGATAAAGACAATCACGAATACCGCTGCGATACAGACCAGGATCTCTTTCCACGGCAGGACGAAGGCAAATCCGAACTTGTTCCCGAAAGCGTTATACATCCAGATGCTAATCAGCACGCTAACGGGCAGGCCGTAAAGCAGCGCTTTTAGCCCGTAGAAAATACTCTCATAGTTGATCATGCGGTTGAAGCCTTTCGGGGTCAATCCCACCGATTTGAGCATGGCAAACTCGCGGCGGCGCAGCGCCACATTGGTGCTGATCGTGTTAAAAATATTGGTCACCCCGATCAATGTGATCAGGATCACGAACCCGTAAAGAAAGATGGAGATGGCGGTTGTGGTGCGCTGTGCCGACTGCCGGTTGGCCGTGACATTTTGAATATATAGCCCCTGGTGTGCCGCTTTGACAGCATCGAGGTTGTTAATGGCCTCAACCAGGGCCTCGCTGTCGCCGGCACTAAAATATAGTTGTGCCTGTCGGCTCTGATCCCGGCTGTTCTCGGGCAGTAACAATAGTATTTCTTCAAACACCGCTTCGCTGACTACCAGAGAAACGGCATCGCTGCCGCTGGTAATGCCAAAGGGCAGATTGTCTGTGACCGCGCCAACTGTAACCGTGTAATTAGCCGTGTTATCGTCGCCGTACGCATCTTCCTGCAATGGCAAATCTTCTCCCGCTTTCAAATTTAGCGGCTCGTATTCGACAATTCTACCTCCCCAGGCAATATTTTTATTGACCAGAATGCCCTTAAAATTGTCAGGATCACGGTAGTCCGCCGGATCCAGCCCATTCTCCGCGGCATATTGCTCAAACGCTCTTTCATCCAGGGTGTAGACAATTAAGCCGATCCCATACCGGCCGCTTTCATCCACTTCAAACCGTCCTTGCGCAACATGGTTTTCCATAAGGTACGCACCCAATTGAGATTCTTCCAGGAAGGCCCTGCTGTATACTGATCTGATCATAGCGGACCGCTCCACATCTTCCAGGGCAGCGATGCGGTTAAAAACCTCTCTCTTTTCCTTGATAGTTGTCTCTGAATCATGCATCAAAACGGTCACATCGTAGGGGATGTCCTGGTAATAAATATCGCTGCTCCGAAAGCCGTAGGTAATAAATGAGGAAAAGGATATAAAGAGCACAATGCTGATAAACAGGGAGACCACGGTGGCGCGGTAGCGCTTGCGGTTACGCTTCAGGTTTTTAAGAGCAAGCTCTCCCTCAATGCCGAAGAGGAGCCTGGTGATCCCCGCTGTTTTTACGTTTTTCCCCCGGATATTGAGATCCGTACTCTGTCTGATCGCGTCGATGGGGGCAACGGAAGCCGCTCTCTGCGCCGGGACATAGGCGGAGAGAAAAATAATCAAGCCCACGAAAAGAACAGTGGTCAGAATCACGGCGGGCGAAACCACCAGCCGGAGCGCAATGTTTCCACTGAATACGCTATCGCGCAGCAGGCGGTCAACCACAGATAGCGTTACCCCGATCCCGCCGATACCGGAAAGGATGCCTGCCGGCAGGCCCACTAATCCCAGCAAGGCCCCTTCGTAAAACACGGTTTTCCGGATCTGCGCCGGCGTGGCGCCGACCCCGGCCAGCATGCCGAACTGTTTTTTGCGCTCACTGACCGCAATGGCAAAAGCGTTGTAGATTACCGTAACAGAGCCGACTACGATCAGGAGGATGACAATGGCGGCCAGGGTATTGATCATCGTTTTGGCAAGATCGCCCCCGGCAATCCCCATATAGCGCAACAGCTCGTCATTGTAATCATAATCGCTGACCCCGGCATTTTCAGCCATCTCCGGTACCTGCTCAAATATCTGGCGCGGCCTGCTGCCGAGGATGGAGATATTCACGGCTTCGCCAGGGGCAAGCCTGCTCTCATCGAGATAGGCAATCATGGTAAAACCGGGCACGCCGGAATACGACTCGAAATGAGGCCGCTTGATCAGGCCGGTGATGGTGTAGGTTTTAGTAAGGCGCGGCTCCAGGGTTTCACCTTCGTTGTAAACCTCATTACCGAGGGCTACGTCCTGATCAAACCGGTCGCCAATCTCCAGCGTGATGGTATCGCCGATCTGGTAGGCATCGCCGCTGCTGGAGACGATCTCCTCGGAGACGACCACTTCACCTACTTTTTCCGGAAAACGCCCTTCGGTCAACTGAACCGGCAGATGCGCAAAGGCTGTGGTATCGTACTCCTTGACATAAAAGTAAGGCTTGTTTTCATACGGCGAATCTTTGAACAGGGCGAAGCCCAGGTCCCGGCTCAGCATGGCCGTTTTCGTATAAGGGTTATCGGCAATGTACTTGAGCCGGTCAGGCGATACATCAAAAAAGGTAGCGTGATAGTCGCCGTCGGTTTCTTTGGCCGATTGGATAAAGAGGTCCTGGAAGCTGGCCACAAGCGTGGCCACGCCGCAGATCATGGCCGCGGAAAGAATAATGCCGATTACGGTGACAATGGTTCGTTTGCGGTTCAGCTTCAGGCTGCGTAATGTAAGCGAGTTCAAGATATTCACGACCGGACCACCTCGTCTTTCACAATGCGCCCGTCTTCCAGGGTGATGATCCGGTCGGCCTGCAGGGCAATCCCGTGATCGTGGGTGATGACGATTAAAGTCTGGTGGTAGCGCTTGTTCGACAGCTTGAGCAGCTCCACGATCTCCCTGGAATTCTTGCTGTCCAGGTTGCCGGTGGGCTCATCGGCCAGCACCAGGGCCGGCTGGTTGATCAAAGCCCGTCCAATGGAGACGCGCTGCTGCTCGCCCCCGGAGAGCTCGTTGGGGAGATGGTTGATGCGGTCAGTAAGGTTGAGGATCGAGAGAAGTTCCTGCAAAAATTGCCGGTCCACCTTTTTCTGGTCGAGCAAGAGCGGCAGGGTAATATTCTCTTCCACGTTTAAGATGGGGATGAGGTTGTAAAACTGGTAGATCAGGCCCACCTGCCTGCGCCGGAAGATGGCCAGGTTGGTTTCATCCAAGCGGTAGATGTCCGTATCCTCGATCAAGACCCGGCCGCCGCTGGGGCGATCCACCCCGCCCAGGATATGCAGCAGCGTCGATTTCCCGGAGCCGGAGGGGCCGACGATGGCCACAAATTCACCCCGCTCAACCTCGAACGAGACCCCGTCCAGGGCTTTCACCGCGGTGTCGCCTTTGCCGTATACTTTAGACAGATTCTCAACGGTCAATATTTTCATGCTACCCACTCCTTATCTTTTGCTGTCCACCATTATATCTGTCTAAAATGACACTGCGGTGACTGACCAGGTGACAATTTAGTCATTTTGGGCAGGGCTATCAGACCGGAGTCTTGTAGAATTTAATGGTAAACTCCGTGCCTTTGCCCTGCTCACTTTGCACCGTAATGTCCCCGCCCTGTTTGCGCACAATGGCCCGGGCCATGGCCAGGCCGATCCCCACCGTATCTTCCGGGGAGTTTTTACCCTTGTAGAAACGTTTAAAAATATGGGGCAGATCCTTCCGGTCAATGCCCGGGCCGCTGTCCGCGATCCGGATCTCTGTATAAAGGGGGTTCTCGGCAAAGGTGATCCGGATGACCCCCTCCTCGGGAGTATACTCAATGCAATTTCTTAAAATATTGATCAGCGCTTCGGCGCTCCAGTTAAAATCTCCCCTGAACGCGGCGCCCGCCGTCCCGTCAACCGCCGCCTGCTGCCTCTTAATATCCAGCGGCACGGATACCGCAGCGAGGACGTGATCGAGCAGTGCTGCCACAGTAATCTGATCCTGCTTCATGGTCACCGTCCCCGCGTCAAGCCGGGCCAGCTTTAGCAGGGCGTTGACCAGCCACTCCACCCGTTGCAGCTGTGCCCTGGTGCGATCGAGAAATTCCCGGCGCACTGCCGGCGCCGGATCGTCGTGTAGGAGCTCATTTAACATCAGCAAAGAAGTGAGCGGCGTCTTCAGCTGGTGCGATATATCGGCGATCGAATCGGCCAGGGCGGCGCGCTCGCGCCGCAGCGTACCGGCCTGTTCCTTAAGCATGGTGGTAATCTTGTAGATTTCATTTTTAAGGAGGCTGATCTCTCCTTCGTTATTGTCGCGGATATCGAGGGAATAGTCGCCGTTTTTGATCCGGCGCGCATAGCCGCTAATCGCCCGGATTTCGCCATACCGTTTTTTAAGGAAAAGATAGAACACAAAGGTGAATGTTCCGGAAACAAGCACGGCAAAGCCGGCAGAAAGCGCCATGCCGGTGCGGTAACTGCTTTGCAGGGCCTCCAGGTCGGCCAGCAGGGCGCCGGTTTCAATACCGTAGCGCGAGAGCAAAGCCTCTCCCTCCCGGGCAGCCGCGGCATCGGCCTGCAGCAGCTGCCGGATCAGATCGTGTTCGGCTTCCGGGTATTTTTTGACTACAGCACCTACCATGGCGGCATGATTGCGGATGATCGTTCTTTCATAATGGCGCATCAGGGCAAAATTAATCCCCACAGCGAGAGCCGTAAAAAAAAGCAGGCACGCCGCCAGCAATATGAGCAGCCGGGCCGTCTCCGGGTTCTTAGTCAGTCTGATTATAATCACCCGCCCTGTAACCCAAACCGCGCACGGTTTTTATGATAGCCGGCCTGGCCGGGTCATCTTCTATTTTTTCACGCAGCCGCTTGATGTAGACTGACAGGGTATTGTCGTTGACAAAGTCGCCGGCCACGTCCCAGATCCCTTCCAGGAGCTGGGCCCTGGTTAAAAGCTGCCCTTCATGGCGCGCCAGGATCAAAAGCAGCCTGTACTCCAGGGCGGTAAGGAGCAGCTCCCGGCCGTTTTTATAAACCCTGGCCTCCTTCGGGTTAATCCTGACGTCACCGATGTTGATTTCTACGCTTCCGGCAGCTTGTCCATCATAGCGGCGCAGCACGCTTTTAATGCGCGAAACCAGCTCCCTGACCCGGAAGGGCTTGGTAATATAATCATCGGCGCCCATATCCAGCCCCATCACCACGTTGACCTCTTCGTCCCGCACGGTTAAAAAAATCACCGGTGTATTACCCTTTTCCCGGATCATTTTGCACAGTTCGAACCCGTTCCCGTCGGGCAGGGAGACATCGAGAATGATCAAATCGTAATCGCTGCTATTGATGCTCTCCCGCGCACTGCCCGCGCTGTGGCATACCTGGGTCTCGAAACCTTCCTGCTGCAGTGCATATTCGATCCCCATGGCAATGGTCTTGTCATCCTCGACGATTAAAATCCTGCTCATGCCCGTCTCGCCTCCCCCATAATCTTTATGAGAACGTTAATCTTTCTTGCGCGGACACCTTCATTTTACTGCAAAACCTGAACCAGTGAAAGCGCAAAAAGAGGCGGCAATGAGCGCGCCAGTGCGCTGTCAAGCCGACGTTAGCACCCGGAAAAAACGTTCAACAGGATGGAGAGGTGCTGCACGAGCACGGCAGTTTTAATCGCCACTAGCGCGAACATGGCTCCGCCCAGCCAGGTTACCCGGCCGGCGAAGCGATAAAGAAGGCCAAAGAGCAATGTAAAATAGGGTGGCAGGAACAGGAACCAGTGATTTGATTCAAGCAGTATTTTCATCAGCGGGTTCAGCTCCTCCAGGTAGCCGCACTGCATGCCGCAGACAGTTAACAGGATATCGAGTACAGTTAAAAGCGCTACCACAGCGATTAATTTTCTGACTGTAATTTTTTGCGATACGGCTGAACATGACATCCGGTTATTGCCCCTTTCGATCAAGGGTCCGGCCCTCCGGCCTTCTCCCCAGGCTGCATGAAAAACTAGCCTGCCTCTACAGGTTTATGCCTGGGGGTGTCTTTAAATGCAGCGTGCTGTAAAAAGAAGCCCGGGGCACCTCCGCCCGGCCCGCCGCGTCACTTTAATGTGGACAACAAGGTGAAAAAAATGCCCTTTTTTGGCAGGATAAACTCGATTCTTGTCGAATATTTTTAGCAAAGTGCTCATTTTAATTCCTGTAGGAGGGGCCTGTGGCATGCGCCGATTGAGTCTAGCCGTTTTTTTGTTTTTAGCCATCCTGATCGCTGGCGGTGCCCTCTACCTGCATCAGCAGGCTATTCTGCGACAGCAAAGGATGAACGCGCTCTATCAACACGCGATCGACCTGAAGGTTTCATACGAACACCGGATCGACGATTTAACCCGGCTTTACAATGATACCGCCCAGGAGCTGTCTGAATCACAAGAAAAAAACGAAGAGCTGAGCCGGGAATTGCAAGATATTATAGATGAAATCGAAGCGGTCAAAACAAGGAACCGGCAACTGGAGCAAATTCTCTTCAACCAGACGGAGACATACCGCAACGCGGTCGCGCTAAACGGCGCCACAATGCCGGTGCTCTCCATCTCAAACTTTACCGCCGTGCAGTTCGAGCGGGCCTGGTCGAAGCTGGGAGCGCACGGCTTGAAAGGAACCGGAGCGGCGCTGGTCCGGGCGGAAGAGATCTACGGTGTGAACAGCCTCGTTTTAGCTTCCATCGCCTATCACGAAAGTGCAGGCGGCATGTCGAAAATTGCCCGCGAGAAAAATAACCTCTTTGGGCTGGGCGCCTACGACCACGATCCCTATCGCTGCGCCTTTACATTTAACTCGAAAGAGGAATGCATCTACTACGCGGCCAACATCTTGTGCTCCAGCTATCTAAGCCGCTGGGGGCGCAACTACCGGGGCGACAACTTAAGGGCAATCGGCGTCAGGTACGCTACGGACCCCTCCTGGGCGGATAAAGTGGGCCGCAGCATCTCCCGGGTTGCCAAAGCCGCCATCCCCGAAGGACGCTAAAACATTTTACATTGTGCTGCCATGTTCTTCAAAATGGACACGGCAAAAACAAATCAATCATGACTTTAAAACACCGCGGGAACCAATACAACCGGATTGTGCTATTGTTCAAGGATTAACATTGGTGGCCCCGCGGCTTTTAAGCATCGCCTCCAGGCCCCTTGTTATCTTAACCTCGCCGTCCGGCATCACCCAGATCGCTTCCACACCATCCAGGCTATCGGCCAGCGCGCGGCTCTCCGCATAGGGCAGCAAGAACAGCTCCGTGGAGAGGTAATCAGCCACGGCGGAATCCCCGGCCACCACGGTCACCGCCCGGTAATGATCGGCGGGCATCAGCGTTTCCGGATCAATTAAATGGTGATACCTTTTGCCGCCCACAGTGTAATAGCGCTGGTAATCGCCGCTGCTCACCACCGCCCCATCATTGATGAAAATCGTGTCCAGCAGATTATCGCTTTCGCCAAAAATCGAGGCCTCCGGTTCTTGGATGCCGATGGCCCAGCGCTCCCGCACTCCGTCCAGGGGACGTCCGATCACGCGCACATTGCCCCCGGCGCTGATGAGCCCCGATGACAATCCTGCGGCCGCTGCCTCCCGGGCCGCCAGTTCGGCGGCGTATCCCTTGGCGATAGCGCCGACATCGAGGCTCATGCCGGGCTCGGCCAGGTATACCGTGCCCTTTTCCGGATCCACAATGACCTGCTCCAGATCAGTCCGCTCCCGCGCCTTCTGCAGCAGCTCCAGGGGCGGCAAGGCGGCATTTTGCGGGTCATCGAGCCCTTCTGTCCGGTAGCGGTGCCAGATCTGCAGCACCGGCCCCAGGGCGATATTGACGCGGCCATGAGTCCGCCCGTGCCACTCCTTCGCAAATAGAATCAGGTCGATGATCTCCTGCTCCACTTCCACCGTTTCCTGGCCGGCGCGGTCATTGATCGTTTTCAGGTTATTAATGCCTTCATAGGAGTTATAGATATCATAGAGCCTGTGCAGCTCTTGGAAACGCCCCTTGATCAGCTCAAAGTATGCTTTAAACTCCGCTTCGCTTTTTGTATAAGCGGTGACAATCACAAGGGTGTCAAAGGTGTCAAAAAAGCTATCGGTGTACCTGGCATATTCACTCTCCGCTGTCTTCGTGCAGCCGGGAGCTAACAAGATGCTCAGAACGGCAAAGATGATGGCTATCCTTTTCATCGGCTCATCCTTTACTAAAATCTATTGGAGGTTGCCGCCAATTCAACCACGCCGCCGCGGGGATCGGCGCACCCATTTGGGAAAGCAGTAGACCGCAACCCGGGACAGAAGACCGGAGCGCTTAATGATAATGAGAAAGCGCCCCCTTTTTAATAAGGGCGCTTTTCTCTTTCCTAAAAATAGGCAAATTACTTGCCGCTCTCTCCTTACTATTTTCCCGATTAATCTAACGGCTATACACTTACCTGGACTTTTCGAAAGACTCGGCCACGGCAGCGATATAATCCTGCACGGTGATTGTGACCAGGGAAGTAAGCTCGGGATCATCGGGCACGGCCGGGTGCGCCTCGTCTCTCTGCTTAACTTTTAGAGCTTTAATCTCGGCGACAGTCTTGCCTTTCATCCAGTTTTCCAGGGCGGCTATCTGTTCATACCACTCTTTGCCGATGCTTGAAGCACCGCGCATGTTGTAGTCGTCGCCCAGTTCCTTCTTGCTGCGGATCGCAGCGCTCTTATCCGAAGTCACTTTACCTTCCGCGTCGAAGTTAACCCTGGTCTGGGCCGTGTCGATAATCACGCCGGCCACTTTACCTTTGGCATCAAAGGCGGTAGCTGCGATCACGGTGTCCACCTGGGCCATCGGCAGGGTTTCCGTGTTCGTTTCTTCGTCCACGCTATACCCTCTCGATTTGGCGATGGAAATGTTTTGGCCGAGGCCGAGCTTAACCGCATCCTTTACATCGACAGCGTTCTGGTAGGCTTTTTCCACGGCCGCGATGTAATCCTGGACAGTGATCGTGACCAGGGAAGAGAGTTCGGGATCATCGGGCACGGCCGGGTGCGCCTCGTCTCTCTGCTTCACCTTCAGGGCTTTAATCTCGGCGACGGTCTTGCCTTTCATCCAGTCTTCCAGGGCGGCAATCTGTTCATACCACTCTTTGCCGATGCTTGAAGCGCCGCGCATGTTGTAGTCGTCGCCCAGCTCCTTCTTGGTCTTGTTTTCTGCGGCCGGGTCGGACGCAAGCTGCAGCTCCTCGTCAAAGGCAACCCTGGTCTGGGCCGTGTCGATAATCACATCGACAACTCTGCCTTTCGCATCAAAAGTGGCAGCGGCGATCACGGTATCCACCTGGCCCTGCGCAGTAGTTACGTTTTCCTCCTCATCGACAGACTGATCTCTCGATTTGTCGATTGAAGTAACCGTCCCGAGTCCCAGCTTTACGGCACCGCCATCATCACCGGTGCAACCGGCCGATAACAGCGCCACTAGCAGCAGGGCAACTGTGAAAACGATTCCTACAGTTCTTTTCACAATTTTTACCTCCTCTTGTTGTTTGTTACCCTCGGCCGTTTTCGACGGTAGCGTAGTGTTCTATTAATCACAATTATTCTCCCGCTAAACCCCGGATAATAAACCCCTATGGGCATAAGTAAATTTTTCGGCTATTTTTAAGCCAAAATTGCCATCTATGCCGTTATCTTAAAAAGATTAAGGATTTAAATAAAAGCGGCAGGAAAGAGCACCGTTAGTATTGAATTGGACTGATGGCACGCCCCGCCGGTTCTTGATGTGGAACCGTATATTAACATCTCTTGTCATATCATTAGAATATGTTAATCGAATTATGCGTTTGCGCGGCCGCAAACAAGCAGGGAGGTCAAACCATGAATATCTTTCAACGCGCGCTCACCAGTATAACCAGGAGGAAGCTAAAATCGCTGATTTTACTTTTAATTGTCATTATTTTAGGCAACATTATTCTTTCAACCTTGTTGATCGTGCAGTCTGTGGACGGGACGAGGCAATCCATTTTAAGAGAGCTGCCCCCCGTGGTCTCTTTGGAGATAGATTACACTAAGCTGGATGAACTTTATAAGGAGCAGGGACAATTTGATAAACCGATCGAGATACCCTGGCTTACATTTGATGACCTGGACCGAATTGAAGCAGACGCCGGCAGCTACATAAAAATAGTCGACTATTCGGCCTACGCGGGAATAGAGACAAAATCCCTGGAACCATACACCATTATGGACGGAGGCTATGTGCGCGGCCCGGGTGAGACGAACTACTTTACGCTACAGGGAGTCAGCGCCCCCATTTTTGCCATGCTGGAGGTCGGCGACGCGGAAATCGTGGAAGGGCGCAGCTTCACCCAGGAGGAGCTGGATAACGGCAGCCCCGTTTTGCTGATCGGTGAAGGCCTGGCGGAGAAAAACAATCTCATGGTTGGCGACACCGTTTTAATCGAAAGCCTCTTTACCGATTACACCGAAGAGGGCAACCAGGTGATCTTCAATACAATCGAACTGGAATTCAAGTTAATCGGGATTTTGAAATTTAAAGCCTTACCGCAATCGGAGGGCAAAGGGGGATTTTCCGAGCATGATTACCTTCTGGAAGAGCGGAACCGAACCCTTTTCACCGGCAATCGATTTGTTGAAAAATATTCGCGTGAGAGCATGGATGTGTGGCGCTCCTATTATGAAGAAAAATACGGCGAAACATGGGAGGATTATTACGAAGATAATCCCCTTGCCGGGAGGCCGATCACCTTTATCCTGAACTCTTCCGAAGATGTAAGCAGTTTCGTGGAGAAGGCGCAGGCTGCTTTGAACAACGAATACTACTATTTCGCGACCCAGGAAGATAACTATAAAAAGGTCGCCGCACCACTGGAGTCCATGAGAAAGATTTTAACCTATGCTTTTTACATCACCGTGGGTTCGGCAATTATTGTGCTCACCCTGGTCCTCTTTGGCTTTATGCGGGACCGTCAAAAAGAAATCGGTATTTACCTGGCCTTGGGTGAAAAAAAATCGAAGATTACCGTGCAGATGATCATCGAAAACGTGGCCGTCGGCTTTTTAGGAGCCCTGCTGGCCCTGGCCAGCGGCACTTTTGTCGCTTCCTACATTTCCGACATGTTGATTGCCGCGCCGCAGTTAGATCCGCAGCAGGGCGTGATTTTACCCGTATATCCGTCAAACAACTACCTGGCCAATTTTGATTACGAGAGCATCTTGCAGAGCTACCAGGTTGGCTTTTCGGCAACCGCGGTCATTGCGTTTATCATCACCATTCTCGCCACCATTGTCGTGGCACAGCTCATTGCTTCTATTTATATCCTGAGATCCGATCCGAAGAAGATCATGATGTAAAGGGGGGATTCCGATGGCGGTTATTACAGTTAAAAATTTAAGCCACTATTATCAGGACGGCGACTACCGGCGCTACGTATTAAAGGAGATCAACTACTCCTTTGAAAAAGGGAAATTCTATTGCATCCTGGGTCAGTCGGGTTCGGGCAAAACTACTTTTCTCTCGCTGATCGGCGCCATGGACTCGGTCCAGAGCGGAACAATCGAATTTGAGGGGAAGCCTTATCAAAAATACGACTTGAATACAATCCGCAGGAATTTGATCGGCATGGTTTTTCAAAGCTACAACCTCATTCCCCACATGACCGCCCTGGAAAATGTCCTGGTCGCCATGACCATCACCGAAAACGAAATCCCTAAAGATAAGGTAAATGTAGCTTACAACCTGCTCGACTATCTCGGCATCACGAAAACAAAGGCAGACCGGCTGGTGACGCGGCTTTCCGGGGGCGAGCAACAGCGGGTAGCCATCGCCAGGGCGCTGGCCACGAATGTGGATGTTATCCTGGCCGATGAGCCGACCGGCAACGTGGATGAGGATACCGCCGAAGATATAGTAGCCATTTTCAAAAAACTGGCACATGAGCATAACAAGTGTGTGATCGCGGTGACACATTCGCCGCAGGTCGCTGCGGAAGCAGATATTGTCCTCACTTTACGGAAAGGAAATTTTATCGTCAATGAGTGATTTTTTACAGGGTTTCAGCCAAGATAAATATAAAAAGACGCCGGCAAAGACGGAGCAGGAGCAGGCGCAAGACAAAAATGTCATGGGCGCTCCAGGCCAAACCCCTTTAAGCAAGGACGAGAACGGGGCCCCAAAAAGCACCGGCCTCCCGGATAATGCCCGGGATGAGCTGTTTGAAAAGGATCCCGATCTGGAGAAAAAAAGAAAGCGAAGGTTAATCCTGATCATCGCCGGGATTCTAGTGGGCTGCCTGGTAATCGCCCTCCCCTATTACTTTTCCAGGCGCGTTAAGGTGCCCGATTTTGTAAAAAGCACCCCTGAACAGGTGCAAGCCTGGGCGCTCCGGAACAACATTTTCGTCGAAATTGAAGAAGAATTCAACCTGGAATACAACCGCAACCTCGTGATCGCGCAAACCCCCGCCGCCGGAGCAATCCTGTTTAAAGGCGGTTCCATCGAGATTGTTGTTTCCAAGGGTCCCGATCCGGATGAGCGGCTGGAGTTGCCCAATTTTTCAGCCATGACCATTTATGAAATCGAACAGTGGATCAATGAACATCGGGCCAACAACATCAATATTACCAGGGCTTATGATGATACAATCCCGGTGAACCATTTTATTAAAATTGAATTCCGCGACCCGGCAGTCACAGCGGAGAACTACCGGCGTAAAGATAGGGCCACGATCACCATTTCCATGGGACCGGAAAAGTTTGCGAAGGATATCGAGGTGAAGGATTTTAAAGAAAAACCCATAGCGGAAGCGGAGTCGTGGGCCGAGTCCGCAGGCATCAAGCTGCAGATCGAGGAGGCTTATTCCGATTCTGTTCCCGAAGGGATGGTGATCAGCCAGAGCATCGCCCCCGGCACCATGATCGCCAAGAACGAGGAAATGACGATCACCGTCTCCAAGGGGAAAGCGATCTACGCGCCCAATTTCGCCGGCTTGTCGGAAGTGGAAGCCGACGCCCTGGCCGCGACGGCAGGTGTGCAGGTGCAGAAAGTCTACTATTATCATGCGAAAGTTAAAGCAGGAGCTCTGATTTCCCAGTCCATTAACCCCGGCACCCTGCTTGAAGAAGGCAGGAATACAATCATTCTCTATTATTCTTTAGGTAAACCTTATATTCCGGATTTTTCCTTGGAAAACAAAACAGAAGCCGATGTTGAACTATTCTTTGCAGATTTAAACAGCAAAAAAGCAAACCTTAAACTCAAACGGGTTTACATTTATGACGGCAAAACCCCGAAAGGGACAGTGATTATGAACTCCCACGCCGGCGAAATCGTGGATCTCGATGAAATTGTTACCGTCACCTTTAGTAAAGGCGGCAGAGTAGTGATCAAAAATTATGTCGGTCAATTGCTAGAAAATGTGATTGACGAGCTGGAGAATTTGAAAGCCGAACAGGGGTTGAAATATGCTATTGAATACGACGAAGCTGATAAATATAAAAATGCCGAGGATGGAGAAATAGTCGAGCAATCTAAAACCGGTCCCATGGACACAGCCGAGCATGTTTTAATTCTAAAAGTTGCAGTTAAAGAGAAAAAGGATGATGGCGCAGATTAAGGCTGATTAGTAGTCGGTACTCCCGGCGTCAGCCGGATTAATAAGTCATGCAGAAAGGGCAGCGCACTCGGCTGCCCTTTCTGATTGAGCTACTCTGAAAATAGCTCAGTACCATTTTACATCCATTTGATGGTGAAGCCACCTGCTTCATGGACGTCTACCCTGAAAATACTATTGCTGGTATGATAAGCGGTAGCATTTTCAACAGCGCGCCTAACTTCCACCAAACGACTCCAGCCGCTAACTAAGCCGAATCAACATTGCTTTTCGGTTCTTTTGCCCGGGTATAAAAAGGAAACACCCTCTGGGAAAAGTAGATCAGCAGGGCCAGGCCCACCGGGATCAGCGCCAGGTGAAACATGGTGCGGTAGCCGAGGAGCGCCGCGATGGGACCCCAGATTATCGACCCGAGGAACACCCCGGAGTCAAAAGCGGTCCAGTAAGTGGCATTGGCGGCACCCCTGTTTTCCGGGGTGGCATCCTTAACACTGAGCGCCAGCATGGTCGGCTGCAAAAAGGCAAAGCCTGCCCCAAAAAAGATCCCCCCAATGATTAAAGAGGCAAGGGAAGAAAGCTGCGCCAGGATCAGGATGGCCACAATCACCAGTACCGCCCCGACCAGGACCGTCAGATCGAAACCTTTCTCTTTCTTCTTATCGACGAGCATCCCCGAGACAGGCCTCAGGACCAGTGAAGTGATTGATTCGGCGGTAAAGAAAATGCCCGTAAGCAAAATGCCCTGCATGGTCGCGTAAACCGGTACAAACGAGATTACCGAACTAAAATTAATGGCTACGAAAAGAGTGACCAGGGCCGGCTTCAGGGCGGTTCGGGTGAAGAAAACAAAATGCGGCTTGACCTCCTTTTTTTCGTAGGCAGGGTATCTGATTAACAGCGCCAGGATGAAGGCAACAACAATGAACAGGGCGGATACAGTAAATATGACCGGATAGGAAACGTGCCGGCCCAGCATCCACGAAGTGGTAGTGGGCGCAATTGCCACCGAAAGACTCATGGTGGCTGTAAAATAGCCCATCCCCATGCCCATCTGTTTCTTGGGGATGATATCGGTGGCCAGGGTGAAGATGGCGGTATTGCTGATCCCGAAACCGATGCCCTGGATGACCCGCAGCGCGATCAAGAGGGCGGCCGGGATCATCCCGATATAACAAATCGCCGGCAGGAGAAATAGCAAGATCCCGCCCCAAAAAAGTTTTTTACGCCCGTATGCATCCAGGGCCCACCCAGCAAAGGGCCTGATCAACAGCGCCCCCAGCGTTATCGCGGCCAGCGGAAGACCGGCGGCGCCGCTGACGCCCTCGTGCATTTCCATGTACACGGGTAAAACCGGAATCATGCTGTCAAAGGCCATGAATAAGAGCAGGGCCACGAACCAGGCCAGGATGTAATTACGATTCAACAAATCATGCCGTAGTATATTAAGCGCCTTCGGGTTACGTCCCTGCCGGGATAGTTGATTCATTAATACACCTCCAGTTAAACGGGAGCGGCAGTGCTCATCCAATGCCCAATTTTTTATCATTATACCATCGATTCCCTGATTAAAACACTGTTTCCATGCCGGTGGCCTAATATCCTGCAAACGGTTATGGTAGTATTATTGCCAGGGGATAAAGATGACAGGGGTTCAGGAATCCGTTTTTTTCTTTCCTGGGTAAAGCTCGATAAGCCGCACGACCAGCAATAATCCTCCGGCAGCTATAAAGCCAGACGCGCAAACTTTCGATTTAACTTCTAGGGGTTGCTATGGAGTGGCCTGAAGTGAGCTGATTGAGGGGTGGAGTCCACCGCTTTGATTTGCGGTCATTATTCGCTGCAGATCAATTCCCGGAACCGGAAGCAGCTAACCAGGTGATCGTTTACCAGGCCGGTGGCCTGAAGATGGGAGTAAACGATGACCGGACCCAGAAACTGAAAGCCGCGCTGCTTCAGGTCGCGGCTGATCGCCTCCGAAAGCCCGGTGCTGGCGGGAATCTCCGAAAGCTCCCGCCACCTGCCCACCAGCGGCTTGCCGTCCACGAAGCGCCACAGGTAGTCGGAAAAGCTGCCGAAGCGCTCCTGAATTTCGATGAAGCGGCGGGCATTATGCACCGAAGCCTCGATTTTGCGCCGGTTCCGGATCAGGCCGCTGTCCTGCAGCATCGTTTCAATTTTTCCGGCATTGTAACCGGCCACCGCCTCCGGATCGAAGCCGGCGTACGCCCGGCAGTAGGCCTCGCGCCGCCGCAGGATCGTGATCCAGCTTAAACCAGCCTGGGCCGACTCGAGGACCAGGAATTCAAAATGGCGCCGGTCGTCGAAAACGGGCACCCCCCATTCTTCGTCGTGGTAGCGCACATAGAGGGGATCTGTACCGCACCAGGGACAACGTTTCAGCATTTCATGATCCTTTCTTTAAGATATTTTAGCTGTCGTCCGCCCCCGCAGCGCTGCGGGGGCGGAAGGATATAATACTGGATCAAAATCAATATTCTATTCCAGAGGCAATATAATCTTGGTCAATAGATCGCTTTCAGGAACTTCGTTTGGTGAATTGTAATAGAACTCGTATGCAATGCCGGTCGGGGTATGGCCGTTTTCTCCGATCCACTGCAGCAGGGCGTTGTAAACAGGCTTCAACCCCTCGAACGGTCCAGCTTTCTATGTTTAAAGGTCTTGCGGCGGCTGGCATAATCATCCACGACATGGCCGCTGCCCAAGAGCCTGTACTTGTAGATCACCAGCCCGTCCAGGCNNCCGTAGCGGAAGCCGTCGCTGAAGCGGGTGGAGCAGTTCCAGAAAACATTGCCCGAGTCCACGTAGTCCATGAAGCGCATCGCCTTTTCGCGATCCGCGGTGATGATGCTGTCCGTATGTCCGGAGCCGTAGCTATTGATGTGGTCGATGGCCTCGTCGAGCCCGCCGACGATCTTGATCGAAAGTTTATAATCGAGGTACTCGGTCCGCCAGTCCTCTTCCGACGCCGGTTCGGCGGGGATAATCTGCAAGGTTTGGGGGCATCCGATCAGCGTGACCTGTTTGGCCTCCAGCGCCTGCTTCAAGGGCGGTAACAGGGCCGGCGCGATCCGCTCGTGCACCAGGAGCGTCTCCAGGGCGTTGCACACCGCCACGTACTGGGTCTTCGCGTCGGCAACCACGCGAAGCGTCATCTCGAGGTCCGCATCTTCGTCCACGTAGCAATGGCAGATGCCGTCCGCGTGGCCCAGAACCGGGATGCGCGAGTGGTCCATGATGTAGCGCACGAATTCATTGGAGCCCCGGGGGATCACCAGGTCGATATAGCGGTCCAACTGCAGCATCTCGTTAACCGCCGCCCGCGTCTCCAGGAGAGCGGCCCAGTTTGCAGGGACTCCGGCCCGAGCGGCAGCCTCGATGATCAGATCGGCCAGGATGCGGTTCGTCTCCCTAGCCTCAGAGCCGCCTTTCAGCAAAACCCCGTTGCCGCTCTTCAGGCAGAGGGTCGCGATCTGCACCAGGGCATCGGGCCGCGATTCAAAGATGACCCCGATCACCCCGATGGGGCAGGTCACCTTGTAGAGCTCGAGCCCGTCGTCCAGCTCCGTGGCGAGCAGCGTCTTGCCGACGGGGTCTTCAAGGCCGATCAGGCTGTTGATCCCGTCAACGGCCTCCGCTAGTTTGGCCTCGTCAAATTTTAAACGCTTCAGCAAAGGCGCCGGCAGCTTTTCCCGCTCGCTCCGCTCCAGGTCCTCCCGGTTGGCGCGGATAATCTCTTCTTCCCGATCGCTCAAAGATGCGGCAATGGCGGCCAAAGCCCTGTTCTTCAATGCGGTATCGGCCGCAGCCAGCTTAAGCGACGCTTCCTTGACCCGGCGCGCCAGTTCCTCCATATTCATGTACATCCCTCCTTGCGACAATTTTATAATACCCGGGCCCACAGGTAAAGGATTGCAGGGGAAAATTAGTTAAATTTTCCGCCCGCCCCCCAAATGGGATCCATGTTATAATCTACATGTCAAAGGGACGGAAGAATTGACATTGTCTATTATTCGCATAAAGGATTATTGCCAACATGATTAAAAGGCTGGTTAAGATGACGGCAATTGTTTGTGGAGCGGCCCTGCTGGGACTGCTGTGGTTGGCCTGGGCCGGCAGTAATTACATCCAGCTATCGCACTACCAGGTCAGCGTGGAGCGGCTGCCGGAAAGCTTTCAAGAAGAGCTGCGCATCGTGCACATAAGCGACCTGCACGGAAAGGAATTCGGAAAAAATAACGAGCGCCTGGCGCGAGCCATCGCCGCGCTGGAACCGGATTTAATCCTCGCCTCCGGCGATCTGATCAGTTCCCGGGGCGATGACGGGAGCGCCTTTATCAACCTGTTAAGGGAGTTGAAGGGGCTGTGCCCGGTCTACTGCTCACTCGGCAATCATGAACAGATCCTCAGGATGGGAACCGGGGCGGAGCGGTACGAAAACTTCACGCGGCAGCTCCGCGAAAGGGGGGCTGTCCTGCTGGACAATGAGCGGGTGGTCTTGGACTGGGACGGCACCCCGGTGGCCATCTACGGATTGACGGCGATGCTCTACCATTACAGCGGCAGAAACACGGCTCCCTGGGACGGCGGGCTGCTGACGGCGGAATATATCGAAGAGGCGATCGGCCGGCCGCAGGAAAGCGAGCTCTCCATTCTCCTGGCCCATAACCCGAAATATTTTCCCGAGTATGCCCGGTGGGGGGCGGACCTTGTCTTTTCCGGCCATGTCCATGGCGGCGTGATCAGGCTGCCCTATCTGGGGGGCCTGTTCTCGCCTGACTTAACCTTCTTCCCTCCATACGATGCCGGCCTTTACAGCCAGGGGAAAACGCAGATGCACGTCAGCCGCGGCCTCGGCAACTCGGTCATCCCCGTGCGCATTTTTAACCGCCCCGACGTTTCGCTGGTCATCGTGCAGGATGCAAGGCGCTGATCCCAAAATTATAGTTCAGTTAAATTGCCAAGTCCCTCCGTTAAAAAAGGCTGATACATCATGATGGCATGGTTTTCAGTGATATACTCATCGGCCACAAGTATTTGCTCCGCGGTATAAACCTTGCGATAAATGGTATTGTGGCGTATATAGCCGCCCCACGGTTCGTGTGTGATCCAATGCTCTTTTTGATAAACCTCGTATCGATACGCGGGCTCAACGGTTGTCCGCCACTCGCCCGACAGGTGATCCCCGCTAATTTCCAGCTTTAACTGGTAAGGCTGATCGGTATTGTTCTTGATCTGCAGATCCACATAATTATAGACACAGGTAGCGCCGCTGCCGAAGGGCTGGGTTCTGCCGGAATCGGGAAAAACATCATAATTGTGGCGATGCCGCTCTGTGACCGTCAGCGGAGTGTGCAGTGTAAGCCAGTAAATCAAATTAGACAACTGGCACAGGCCGCCGCCGACCCCCGGAACACAGCGTCCGTAAAATAAAACCATGCCGTCAACATAACCTTTAGCCCTGGTCGGCTTGCCGACCAGCTTCCAGAAGGAAAAGGTTTCACCGGGCTCGATTACCACCCCGTTCAATCTGGGCACGGCAATTCTCAAATTGATGACCTTGTTATGCTGCATCCACATCTCCACATCTTTCAGTTGTCTCAACAAGGGTGTTTGATGGGCAAACACGGTGACCGGGTAAAATGAAGCGCTGATTTTAGAGGCATAGCGAGTGGGCTTAAAATACCACTGCCAATATCTTGCCGCCGTATAAAACATTGCGCCCAGTTTTGCTCTTAACCGCGAACGGACTGCAGGCTGCACTGACTCACCAGCCTTTACGGGAAGTTTTTTTGCGAAAACGCTCTCTTTAGTGGTGCTTCTTTGGCATCTTGCCGCCAGCGCCTCGATTTAAGCCTACCAGAAGATCGGGGCTGCGCCAAGATCTGCCGTCAAATTAAACCAGCGTTCTGCAGGATGATAGTTTTATTGTTAGTATCATCACGCAACCCATGCCTTTTATTAAATTAGGGCTTCCTGCACAAGCC
>LSQX01025431.1_pt2 | contig 33773 bp, 34 predicted proteins | sample 654561 | NCBI WGS metagenome assembly LSQX01 (sample SAMN04489861, study PRJNA283612) | anaerobic digester metagenome | isolation source: 4 biogas reactors fed with cattle manure at either 37C or 55C with and... | place: Denmark: Kongens Lyngby | collected 2014 | reverse complement strand
AGTAAGTAACAAATAGGAAATATCGTTGGGAATTACCAAAAAAGCTTTAGCTATTTTGGGATTTAACATAAACATTAAACAGGAGGTGTGTAGTTATGAGTTGGTTAGCATGGATCGTACTGGGAGGATTTGCCGGATGGATGGCAAGTCTATTGACTAAGACCAGTGGACAGATGGGGCTTTTGTGGAACATCATTGTTGGTATCCTTGGCGCCGTTGCCGGAAATTTTATTTTGGGTCAACTGGGAGTTAATGGGTTGAACGGTTTCACTTTCTATAGTTTTCTAGTTGCTGTGGGGGGAGCAGTTCTCTTGCTTTTCCTTTTCAACTTGATCCGTGGAAAAAGGTAGTCGATCGTAGTCTTTAACGAGCTACTATTTGTAGCGTAAAAGATTTTGTTAAATCCTCCGGATGGAAAATGCCAGTCGGAGGATTATTCATATGACGCAAACAGGAGGATTAACATGATTGAAACAATTTATCAGTTAAAGCAGACCGATGAAAAGACAATCGAGGCTGTCGTGATGGATGAGAACCTTCACTACATGCACATGGTCTTGAACAACGGAGAGGCGTTGCCACTCCATTTTTCGAACAGTAATGTCTACATGGCTGTTCTTCGAGGTACTTTGTCGATCGGTCTTGGGGAGCAGGAAGTGCATGAATATCCGACGGGGACTTTGTTAAAGATTCCTTTCAATATCAGGATGAATGTGCATAATCGCCATGATCGGATACTCGAAATCACGGTTGTCAAAGCGCCGGCGCCCACTGTTACGGCGAAGAAGGCGTAATTATCAAATAAAAATTCAACTGTTTACCGGCGGCTCCATTCGTAGCATCCTCAATGGAGGGAGTCGTTGTCATTTGCAGATTGCATCGTCTTTATAAAACCAGTGTCGTGGTATAATTATTAAGTAAACACTGGTTGTAAAAAATGTAACCCTTTGAGCGCTTTGACGTTTCTATAAGTAGGTGCATGTGCTTGTTTTTGCACTGATTGAAAACGTAGAAGTAATAGGGTGTTATCTTAAAGCGAGCATAAACCTAAACGGTTCTTTGGATGAGGAGGCTCACAATGAAAAAATTTAAGCGGATGCTGATAGTTACTATCACAATGCTGCTGATTACGCTGCTGTGTTATGGGTGTTCCGCCAATTTTGCGCCGGACAAAGGTGGTAATCCTGAAAGCGGGTGGGACGGTGTGGCACCGCCCAACCAGGACATTGCTCCCGGTGAGCCCTATCCTTCGTATCCTTCAGGTCCTCTTCCTGACAAGGTTGAGCGAAAGTTTATTCAAAATGGTGTATTGGCGCTCCGAAGCTCTGATATCCAAAAGACATTCGAGTCTCTTTCCTCTCTGGCGATAAATTCCGGCGGTCGTGTTGTGTCTTACGAACAATTATCGGAAGGCGATATCAAATGGATCACCATGCGTGTAACGGTTCCCTATGGGAAATTATCTGAGTTTATGGAGCATACGGCCGAGAATGTCACCAAGGTCGAGAACAAAACAGTCAAAAGCGAAGAAGTGACAGAAGCTTACTACGACACCGAGACCAGAATTAAATCGACGGAAGAACTGATCGCCCATTATCGTTCCATGCTGACAAAGGCAGAGACCATCGAAGATACACTGTTGGTGCAGACGCGCATTGATGAGTTGACGGTTGAGCTTGAGAGTTCAAAAGGTTATTTACAGCTGCTGGAAAATTTGACACAGGAGTCGAGGATTGACATCACCATCCGAATGGAGACCGATCCAACGATCACGAAGCCAGAAGTAACGTGGAAGACGCTCAAGTGGTCAGATGTTGGTTATCTGATGAAGAATGGAATCCAGAAAGTTGGCATTGGGATTGTGCTGTTCTTTCAATATTTCCTCGTTTTTCTTGTCTACGCATCTCCTATTATTGTGTTGCTCGTCATTGTCCTAGTGATCTTGTTACTCCTTCGCAAAAAGAGACGCAAGCGTAATGCCGCGAAAACATCGCACACCGGACTCGCGCCACCTGCGGAATATGTTCATCCTGATGAACGGTCAGTGGGTCCACCGGAAGGAGAGTAAACTAACTCTAACTACCTGGTTCATAGTATTTTAACTAGAAAAGCGGGCGACACATCGCCCGCTTTTTTCTGCCTTTAAGGTTTAACTGGTTTTTTTAAAGGATGATGAACCAGATGAGCAAGATAATGACGATTCCAATAAGAAATCCAAGTAACAGGCTCAGAAAGAAAACTTTGCCATTACTCTTACGTTTGCCTTTTGTACCATATGATTCCATAGTTTCTTCTTCCGTCTCTCTGCGTGCATCATCGGTTCTGGTTTCAACAATTTGTGCCGGAACATCGCGCTCGTCGATTCCGTCATGATAGATTCTTCTCAATTCTTCACTTCGTGGAGAATGCTCTGAAGGTTCTACGAGTTCAAGATCTCTGACTTTAATGGCCAAAACTGTTCCATTTTCGGTGTTGTCACTTTCTCTTGAACGGATCTGCATCTGCCTGATTATGGCGGCAAACGCGTCGGGTGAGGCCAGATCCTCGGTTAATCGAGAATCGTGATAACCACAGTTAAATCCTTGCGTGGACAGCAGGATGATGTCTCCCGGACACAGTTCGAAATGTTTAATCGTGTTAGGGAGTGGTGGCGAGGTCGCTGTCCTGTCGCCAATGAGAACGCGGTCTTGGGGATCTTTGCTGCCGGAGGTTCCAGACAGGGCGAATAATTCATTGTCACGAAACAGACGAATGTTTGTATGACCGACGTTGAGTACATAAGCGTTGTTGGCGTCGATCAAAAACAGCGCAAATGAGGCGCCTGCGTTGAATTCATTGCGCAGTGCAATCTGACGGCCAATCCGTTCATGGGCTTCGCGAATCAGATCGTTGGCGAATGCGCGAAAATTGAGTTTGGGTTGTTTATAGCTTGCGAGCTGTTCCAATAGATCCAAGCTAGCGCGTTGAACGATGCGCCCCGCAAGGTCTCCCACGCCCGAACCGCCCAATCCTTGAGTAACTATATATAATTGGGTATAGGCGGACGATCCTCCGCTGCGTTCTTCAGCGCCCGTGATCATGTCCGGATAGACGCGGTCTCCCAAGCTGAAAGTATCTTCATTAATAGTTGTTCGTGTGCCTGACTCAGTCAAGCCCATGACAAGTGTTCTGGCCATGCAGGTACCTCAAAATACCTCTTGAAGAGGTGTTAATGGTTATCTTTTTGAGGTTTATGATAACACAAAGGGTGATATCATTACGAGAACAGAGGGGTTACACTACAAGCATTGTGTGTTTCCGACACACAGTGAATGGAGGCGAATGCAATGGAACAACAGGTGAATTTCGAACAAAACAAGGCAGCGGTTGTGATCATTACTGGCGCTTCCTCGGGATTGGGTGCCGCGCTGACAAGAAAACTCGATGCGACGCTTCCGGAGGATGTTGAATTCTGGCTGATCGCCCGAGACGAGTCGAAACTTGCTCATTTCGCGGGATCGCTTGATCATCAATCGCGCCTGTTTGCCATCGACCTCACAGAGTACAGCGCATTTGTCGCACTGCGAACTGCGCTTGAAGAAGAAAGCCCCCATGTTTTGTTGTTGATCAATAATGCCGGCGAAGGGTGCTCCTGTCTGTTCGAAGAACAGGATGTGGATGCGCACGCGTCACTTTGCGACCTCAACGTCCGCGCACAACTCGCGATGACGTCAGTTGTGTTGCCTCATATGAGCCAGGGAAGTGCCCTGCTTTTCACAGCATCGGTCGCGGCTTTTTTCCCGCAGCCCGGGTTTGCGTCATACGCCGCTTCGAAAGCGTTCATAGTGTCGTATAGTCGCGCAATCAGGGAAGAGCTAAAAGACCGAGGCATTCGGGTGACGGTGACCTGCCCCAATACGATGTTTACTGATTTTTTAACAGAGGGACAGAAACAGGCACGTCTCAATTCGTACAAGCGTTTTGGGATCGAAGATCCCGACCTTGTCGCCGAAAAGACATTGGCAGCCATGCGCCGTGACAAAGCCGTGGTTGTGACAAGCTTGACAGGCAAAGCGATCCGAGTCGCCGCCAAGCTATTACCTACCGGTTGGGTGGTCAGTTGGATTAATCGGAAAAACAGAACCGGATCTCAATGATCCGGTTCCTTGATATGATCAGCGGTTTTTGATTTTTAGATAAACGAGCTTGACGTTGGGGTTGCCGGTGTCACGCATTTCGATATCATATTTGCCAATCGACCTGACGAGCGTTGTCAGCTTGTCGTATCCATAGTTTCTGGAGTCAAAAGATGGTTGCTTCTTGACGATCAAGTTGCCGACTTCTGCGAGGAATGCCCAGCCGTTTTCATCTTCGACATCACGGATGGATGAGTTGATCAGGTTAACCAACTCTTTATCGACCTTGCGAATACCTCGGTCGTCTTTTTTCACAGGACTGCTTGTTTGTCGTCTGTCAGAGGCTGATTTTTTGTCTGGTTCTTTTCGTGTGGTTGTCTTGGAAGTACGGGCTGCTGGTCTTGCAGGTGCATCTTTCTCGTGATCAGCGTCTTCATCGACATGCTGATCAATGATCTCAAGGTAAATGAAACGATCACAGGCAGCAATAAACGGATTGGGAGTTTTCATCTCTCCAAAACCGTAAACTGTTTTGCCCGATTCACGTAAACGTGTCGCCAGCTTTGTAAAGTCGCTGTCGCTTGATACGAGAACAAATCCATCGATCCTATCGGTATAGAGAATATCCATAGCGTCGATGATCATGGCTGAATCGGTTGAGTTTTTGCCGGTTGTATAACTGAACTGCTGGATGGGGCTGATGGCGTAGTCGAGGAGCCGTGATTTCCATTGAGTGAGGTTCGGTTTTGTAAAGTCACCGTAAATACGTTTGATTGTGGGCGTCCCGTAGCGCGCGATCTCTGCCATCATTCCGCGCACATTGTGCGGCGGAACATTATCCGCGTCTATCAGAACGGCAAGCCTAAAATCGCTGTTCGTGGGGCTTGGTGTTGCCATAGTTTAATAATCCCTTCGTTGATAGCCGCCTTTCTGGCAGCTTGTCAGTAATTATTCTAACACAGCCGGTGCAGTCTTCGGCCCAATCTTCTGTGTGGTCCATGGTATGATTAAAGCATATATTTAAAAACTCATAAAAGGAGTCGCCGATGAAGTCAAAAGAGCCAGTTCTTGTAGTGATGGCAGCCGGGATGGGTTCCCGTTATGGAGGGTTAAAACAGCTTGATCCTGTCGGACCGACAGGCGAGATTCTGATGGACTATTCTGTGTATGACGCTCTTCAGGCAGGTTTTAAAGAAGTAATCTTTATTATCCGGAGGGAGTTTGAAGCGCAATTTGATCAGCTGATCGCGCGCAAACTCGGCAATCACATCCGGTATCGATACGCCTTTCAGGATCTTCACGATTTGCCCGCCGATTATCACGTTCCGGAGGGGCGTGTCAAGCCTTGGGGGACAGGACATGCGATTCTGGCAGCTCGCGATATGATCGATGGCCCCTTTGCCGTGATCAACGCAGACGACTATTACGGACAAAGCGCCTACGCGAAAATATTTGGGTTTTTGAAAGAAGGCAGTTTGGAAGACAAGGTACCCAAGGGGGGGCTTTGTGTGTGGCAACTTCGCGAAACGCTCTCCAATTATGGGCACGTCTCGCGCGGAGTTTGCGATATCTGCGATGACGGCCAAGTGAAAACGGTAACAGAAATAAAAAGGATTGAACGTGACGGCAACAACGCGCGTTTTACCACTGACAATGGCAAGTCATATCGGTCGCTAGACGGCGATTCGCCTGTTTCGATGAATTTTTGGGGATTCCCTCGATCTTTTCTCGATGTGCTCAGCGAACGTTTTCCTATTTTTTTGAAGGATGCCTTGATAACAGACCCGCTAACGGCTGAATACCTCTTGCCCGTGATAGTCGGTGACGAACTATCCGAGGGGGCGATGGAGGTCCACGCAATGGCCGTGGAGGACTCCTGGTTCGGTGTTACCAACCGCGAGGACAGACCGCGCGTGCAAGCTGTGCTTGCGGATTACGCGAACCGTGGAATCTATCCGTCACCGCTCTGGTCATGACCGGGGATGTAATATATAACATATTTGGATTAACCGTTAGGGCCACTCTCTGATGGGCCAGAATACGGCAGGAGAAAGCGATGAAATTAATAACTGAGATAGCGGAAGCGCTCGCGAGGAAGTTGTCGTGGGAGCTTGCGGATGTTTTAATAAATATTAGTGTGCCGCCAAGGCCAGAGATGGGGGATATTGCGTTCCCTTGTTTTCGTTTAGCGAAGACATTCAAAAAATCTCCCGGCGAGATCGCTGCTGATCTAAAGCGTTCGCTCGAAGATGAGGCGGATGGTGGTCTCAAAGGCATGTTCCAAGCGTTGGATCGCATCGAAGCGGCAGGCGGATATCTCAATTTCTTCATACACCGTGACTATCTCGCGCGCACAGTTTTGCGTTCATCGATCGAGGCGGGATTGAAACCTGGTTCATCAGACGAGGGTGCAGACAAGACGGTGATCGTCGAATATTCTTCTCCCAATATAGCAAAACCCTTTCACGTCGGACACGGTTTCTCAACGTTTCTTGGGGAAGCGATCGCTAATCTGTTTGAATTCGGCGGGTACCACGTTGAACGCTTTAATCACTTAGGCGACTACGGCACACAGTTTGGAAAGCTGATCGTTGCCTGGCGGCTTTGGGGTGATCCGGATGCTTTGAAGAAAGCTCCAATCGGTGAACTGACGCGCATCTATGTCAAATTTCATGAGCAGGCAGACGTGTTACCGGAGCTTGAGGACGAGGCAAGAGCGGCATTTAGTCGCCTTGAACACGGTGACCCTGAGGAGATCGCTTTATGGGAGAACTTCCGCGATGTCAGCCTCAATGAGTTCAATAAAATCTATGACCGCGTCGGTATTGCGTTTGATAATACCAACGGGGAGAGATTCTATTCGCCCATGATTCCGGAAGTTGTCGAAACGCTGAAATCGAAAGGATTGCTGGAAGAAAGCGAAGGGGCTCAAGTCGTTAATTTAGACTCGTTTGATTTGAACCCGTGTCTTATTCTGAAGAGCGATGGTTCAACTATTTACGCGTCACGCGATATCGCCTCCATCATTTATCGTGAAGACGTCTATAACTTTTTTAAGAATATTTACGTGGTTGGAATACCGCAAAAAAATCATTTCAATCAGGTGTTCGCGGTTATGAAGCGGATGGATTTCCCCAAGGCGGATGATTGTATCCATGTCGCATTCGGCACGGTTCGCTTTGCCGGGGGAGTCTTTGCGTCAAGGACGGGCAATGTGGTTTTGCTGGAAGACCTGCTCGATACGAGTGTTGCCAAAACACGTGCCTTAATCGCCGCCAATAACCCTGATATGGATGACCACGAAGTTGACACGATTGCTGAGCAGGTGGGCGTGGGCGCTGTTCGCTACGCTTATCTGCGCAACGGACGGGAGCGCGACATCGTATTCTCGTGGGAGGAGATGCTTGATTTTGAGGGGGATACGGCACCCTATCTTATGTACACCGTGACACGCTGTGCATCGCTTGAGCGCAAGGCGCCCTTGCGTCTTCTCGAGCGTGCCAACCATGTCAGTGATGAGGAGCTTTCGCTACTCGTTTCTGACGATGAACAAGAGTTGATCAAAGAGATTGAACGATTTCCAGAGGCAGTCAAGGCAGCGCGTGAGGCATATGAGCCGTCAATCATGATCCGGCAGGTCATGACTCTCGCGCGGTCGTTTAACACGTTTTACCACAATTCATCTATTTTGAAGGCAGAAAATGACGAGCTGATTGTGGCGCGTCTCGCTCTTACGCAAGCAGTTGGAAGGACACTTTCTGCGGGGCTTCGCCTCGCGGGGATAGAACCCGTCGATCGGATGTAGAGCGGATGAACCCGCAAGAAACGCAACAAGGGGAGGTGGCGATGAATACCAACCTTATGCAATGGCTCAAAGACGAGGTCCTTTGTTCGCTGCCTCACGATGAGACTATTGCTAAGGACGCAAAGAAGGCATCTTCCGATTTTCGATTCGCTTTTAGCGAAACCGATCTGGTTAAAGTAATCCGGAGTGTGACCGATACGCTTCATGATCTGGAAACGCGTTGCAAAAAGCTTGCGTTGCTTTCCTTTTACGCAGCTGATGATCAGCAGGTCCGGCAGCTGCTCGATGAGACTTCGGACGCCTATCTGCGAACGCTCGCGGAGTATTCTGACTTTTTCTCGACTGTTGCGCGATCTTCGAAAATTGATCGCCTGCCTTGTTTGACAAGCCAATCATTTTCTGGCGAGGCAGATCGTCTGTCAACTTGCTACGCTAAGCAATTGCTGCCATTATTGAAAAAAGAAAAAACACTTGTCGCACAACAAATGCAGTTGCTCGAAGAAATCTCACTGTCCTCATCGCAATTTGAGGTGGTGAAAGGTGAGGTTAGGCAACTGCTCCAGTCTGTGTCGCGTGATCGGCGTGCCAGATCATACCATTCGCTTATTGGCCAGATCGGCAAAAACAAAGAGGCGATAAAGCAGCATTTTCTTGAGCTCCATACTCTGAGGCGGTCGCTCGGAGAGCAAGCGGGATTTTCTACGTTCTATGACTATGCGACACGCCGTTCGGGCCTATCAGACCGCTCACAGATTCAATTATTTAGACAGCGTGTCCAGAAACACATCGCTCCGCTCGTGCGTCCTATCAAGGCGATGCAATGGTCGCGATTGGGCATTTCAGAGCCTAAACCGTGGGATATTATGTACACGGCGCCGTTCGGTGTTCCGGTTTTATCTCCGGAAGCTCTGCCTTTGGAAAAAACATATCTTGACTCGCTGCGTTTCATTTTTACGGCCAAGGTACCCATGTTTGAAACGATGACACGGGAGGGCGCGCTGGCGTTTCACGTATCGGGAGCAACGAACTATGACGGGGCACTCCAACGTGCCTTAGTGAGAGATGCTTCGCCAGACGTATTAAGTGCCTACTTCCCGGAAATTGACCAATCATTTCTTCTGATCGCTCAGATTCCTCAGGAGATGGTCGCAAGGATTGTATTCTCAGAAACGGGATCATTGCTGTTTGAGCAGTTGACGGAGATTAAACGCTCTTTTTCAATACCGCATTCCCCCGTATGTCCTGTTCGCCAGGTCGTTCGCCAGTCGATGGCTATCTTGTCGCAGCCGGCATGGGTGCCATTTTACGGCAATATGACAAAATATGCTCGTGAATATGATTTGATTGATCTTGTATTACGGTTGCCTGTTTGTTGTGCGCTCGATGAGATGGAGGAGTTTCTCGCGCGCGCCCGTGTAACCAACATGGCGGTGTTCCGACATGCTTGGAACGAAATCGCATCGCGTTATAGTCTCCCCGGTACAGAAACCGGCAATCCCGCGTTGATCCCTGTCGAGGATGCCTGGCTTTTCTCACCTATGCTCTGGCGTGAGCCTTTGACTGATGTATTTGATGCGATGGCTGCGGTTTCGGTGCTGGGCACGCAACCAATGGGCCGTCACCATAAGCGTCTGGAAGATTATTTCACGCGTCTCCTCAATAGTGACAGTGGTTGTGAACCTTTTTCACGGTTGACCGAGGCGGGATTCCCCTCTCCTTTCGAAGAAGAGACCGTGATGAAAGCTGCGTTTGCGATTGCCGACTTTCTTGGGCTTTGACGTTCAACGTTACATAAGGAGAGATTGAAATAATGGATATCATTGTTGCTACCCATAACCGCGACAAACTCAATGAAATGTCAACAATTGCGAAAAGATATCCTGTCATATTTTGGGGCCTTGGGGATTTGGGTCTTGACACAAGTATTGAGGAAACGGGGACAACCTTTGATGAAAACGCTTTGATCAAGGCACGCGCCATATACGAGCGAATTGGCGGTATTGTTATCGCTGACGATTCAGGGCTTTGCGTGGACGCACTTTCAGGAGCTCCCGGGTTGTATTCGGCTCGTTACGGTGGCGTGGAGGCTTCGGATTCAGACAAGGTGCGCCATTTGCTCGATCAAATGAAAACGATTGCTCCTCAAGACAGGCAAGCGGCATTTTTTTGTTCACTTGCTGTTATTCTGTCTGACGGTACGGAGCGGATTTACCACGGTGTCACAAAGGGCACGATAGCGGAAAGTCCAATCGGAATAACCGGGTTCGGATACGACCCTGTCTTTATACCAGAAGGTGAAACGCGGACGATGGCGGAAATGACGGCGCAAGACAAGAATACAATCAGCCATCGGGGTCGCGCGCTGCGATTATTTCTACGCGAATTGTTTCCAAGTGTTTAGCTTTACGGAATCTGAAGGCCGGTAATATCGGTAAAGAGGTGATTTATGGCGGAGTCAAAAAAAACAAAAGAAACGTACTATCTTGTGCGTGAAGATGTCTTGCCGGATGTCTTCATCAAAGTTATGGAAGTAAAACGTCTCCTCGATTTAAAACGTGTGCCCTCCGTCAATGTAGCGGTTAAGCAGGTTGGGATAAGCCGAAGCGCCTACTATAAGTACCGGAAAGCCATCCGGTCCACGAGATCGTTTACAGAAGGAGCGATGACAACCATGCTCATCGCGATGGAGTCCCTTGAAAGCTCAGCGCAGCGGTGTTTTGAAGCTGTGCTTAATTCTGGCGCGACTCTTGTATCGTTTCAGCAAAGTCCTCCGGTTGATGGTTTGATCCACATGTTGATCACGTTCAGAACAGACGATATGACTGAATCCATGGATGTGTTCGTCCATCGGCTTTCCCAGACAAGGGGTATCGTAGAGATTCGTCCGTTACGCCTCTCCTGATTGGACGACGGTAAACGTTGGCCTCTGGTATCATACAAACAATATGTGATAGGCTCGCGCAGGACCTTCACGTGAAGGGAGCAACATTTCTTGCGAATCATTATTGAAGCACTTAAAATTGATAAAATTCCGAAATCACGGCGCGTGCACATCTGGTTTTTGCTGCTGTTCGGTGTCGCGACTGTTGCCTATGTCACCATGCCAACTGGCGGCCAGCTCGATGTGTTTCAAAACCGGATTCAGTCATTTCTTCAAAATGAGGGCGTTTTTCCTTTCCCGCCTACCGCATGGTTTTCTTACTTGTTTCGGCAGGTAGGGCTTACGGTGGTTTCCCTATGGTTCATTCTTCTGTACGCGGTTCATTGGCTTTTTGCGTTTCCGGGAATGCCCGACGATGAAGATTCGACCGTTTTCAAGGCGAACGGAGTTGACATTCCCGACGACGCGGGGTTGACTCCTTTCAAGACAACCTTGCGCGCATTTCCGGCGACACTAATACTTGCCATCGCGATGATCGCACCCTATATTATTTCAATACCTGCCTTGGGCATTCCTTTTTATGTGATTGCATCGATGCTTTCCATGACTGTGTTTATCATGATTTTCGAAGACAAAAATATTCCTTCTGCGATGGAAACAAGCTACAAAATGACCATGGGAATGAAACTCTTCATTTTCGTTTCCTTTATGTTTTTGCGCGCTGCTACATCGATCATGAGTGATCTGCTCAGGCTTATTTTTGCGGACAGCGTGTGGGCAGGCAGCTTGATTCGCGCGTTCTTCTTTGCGCTAAAAACACTTGCTTTCGGCAGACTTGCCGCTATATTCTATCGCTCTTTCTCAGTCAGAGATTTGGTTGTCCAAAGCCGCACGCTTGACGGCTTCTGACACTTCATTCAAGACGCCGGGGAGTCTCTGACGTTCTCCCCGGCGGATGCTTTCACGGTAAGATTAATTGGCAAAATTTAATGACCTAACGGATGGATAACGCAATGACTATCGAAGAATTACAAGTAACAATCGAACAAAATATAAAACTTCTTGAACAGCTCAACCTGTCGCTTCGTCTCGAAGCAGATCTGGAAGAAAAGGAAAGACTGACCAAGGAAACAATGGATGCCGCGTTCTGGAGCGAGCAAGCGCGTGCGCTGATCGTCCAGAAACGAATCGCTTATCTGACTAAGAAGAATAAACGCTACGCCGACCTCGTGGCACAAAATGAGGACTTCCAGGTATTGATTCAACTTTCACAAGAAGAAGATGATCAATCTGTCCTAAATGAAGTCCGCGAAGGGCTGAATTCGTGGACGCGTGCCTATGAAAATCTCAGGCTCGAAACATTGCTAACAGGAGAGCATGATTCCATGAATGCGCTCGTATCGCTCCATGCCGGCGCGGGGGGAACGGAAGCGCAAGATTGGGCGGGGATGCTGCTGCGCATGTACACGCGATGGGCTGAGAGACACGATTATGAAGTCGGGATTCTGGATCTTCTCGATGGTGAAGAAGCCGGAATCAAGACGGTGTCATTTCGGGTGGCAGGGGAGAACGCATACGGATATCTGAGAAGTGAACACGGGGTACACCGGCTGGTTCGCATTTCACCGTTTGATTCTTCGGGCCGTCGTCATACATCGTTTGCTTCGTGTGAAGTCTTGCCGGAACTTGATGAAACCATCGAGATCAATATCGAGACGGATGATTTGAAGATCGACACATACCGCGCGTCGGGGGCAGGTGGACAACACGTCAATAAAACGAGTTCGGCAGTCAGAATCACACATTTGCCCACGGGCATCGTCGTAACATGCCAAAACGAGCGTTCGCAACTCCAGAACAAGGAGACGGCGATGGGGATGTTGAAATCACGTCTTTATCATCTTGCGCAACAGAGGCACCTGGATAGGATTGAAGATTTGAAAGGCGAAGTCTCTGACAACGCCTGGGGAAGTCAGATCCGCTCGTACGTGTTCTGCCCCTACACCATGGTTAAGGATCACCGTACGGACGTTGAGACAGGCAATGTGGATGGCGTAATGGATGGGGACATCGACCAGTTCATCAATGCGTGGTTGATTGATGATGCGCGTGAACACGAAACCGCAAAAGAGAACGCAATCAAACCATCTGCTGACGAGGCAGGTAAAACATGATCGGTCTTTTTGGCGGAACGTTTGATCCGTTCCACCGTGCTCACCGCGCACTCCCCGAAAGCGCGATGCAAAATCTCGGGTTAGATCAAGTGATCGTGATGCCGGTTGGCCGTGCTCCGCACAAAGACAGGCGCACTAGCTTTGCCACGTATCGGTTTGAGATGGCACAGCTCGGTACCGCAGATCTTGGCGGTGTTTGCGTATGCGACGATGAGATTAGATCACCGGGTGTTGATTATACGTTCAATACCGTCATGCACCTCAAGAAAAAACTGTGTCCAAAAAAACTCTTTATCCTTGCGGGATCTGATGTGCTCGTTTCAATCGATTCCTGGTATCGTGTCGCCGATTTGCTCAAGGAAGTGACGCTTGCCATCGCTGTTCGCGGTGACGGCGATACTGCATTGCTCCGGTCAAAGGCAAGTCAAACACAACAACGTTACGGGGGTAAGGTCGTATTCTTCGAAATGCCACGCATGGAGGTTTCAGCTACCGGGCTGAGAGCATCCTTGCTTGCCGGCGAAAAGACGGAGGGAATGTGTCCCGAAGCCGTTCAAGCATTCATTGGACAATATCGACTTTATGATTTCGCGCTTGACTTTGACATGCTTTCTGATGACGAATGGCAGGATCTGCTCGATCTTGAGGAAATAATCTGGCCGTATCTTTCGCAGAAACGAAGACTGCATTCGGTTTCTGTTGCCCAGTATGCTGCGCGCCTTGCTCGTCTCAACGGCTTGGACGTATGGGCGGCTACGGCGGGGGGATTATTGCACGACTGTGCCAAAGGTTTGCCGGCAGATACGCAGAGAAAACTTGCTTCGCTATATCTTGCCGAATGCAGTTGCGCGGAATCGGCTTCGAGATTCTGCGACGATATCAATCTGGTTCACGGACCTGCTTCCGCGTATGTAGCAAAAAAGGAGGCAAACGTGATTCAAGGTGAACTGCTTAATGCGATTGCCTGCCATTCGACGGCGAAACCGAATATGACTGCACTGGAACAGATTATCTTTCTTGCCGACAAAATTGCGTATGACCGGACATTCGATCGACTCGTCGACATCCGTGCAGCCGCAGAAACCGGACGCCTTGCGGTGGCTATGAAACGCTGTCTGGAAGAGGTGTTCTTGGCTTTGCGAAGAGATGAGATCACGCCGCACCCGCTAAGCATCGCGGCATACGAGGAATACGCTCACCTGTGAGTAATCGATCAGCCGAGACGTGTTATAGTATTGGTTAACATGCATCAAAATGAGACATAATAATTAGGCTGAATGCCGGAAAGAGAGACGCGATTGAACGAAGAGACTATAAAAGAACTATACGATACACCTGATGCGGTGCTTTCGGAGCAACCCAAGGAACTCGAAAAACTCGAGATAATTGACGAACTTGCAGCGACAGTTGTCGCAGCACTCGAAGATAAAAAGGGTGAAAACATCGAGATACTCAAAGTAACACCCAAAACCACACTGGCGGATATCTTCATTGTCGCAAGTGGAACATCGGGAACACATATTAAGACACTGGCAAGCTCAGTTGAAGAAAAGCTAAAGCAAGTACATGACATATTTCCGCATCATATCGAAGGACTCGAAAACAAGAATTGGGTTTTATTGGACTACGGTGATCTCATTGTTCACCTGATGATGCCGGAAGACAGATTGCATTATAAGCTGGAAAGCCTGTGGAGAGTGGACTCTGACCGTCAAAATATTTGACGTATAAAATAAATTATTTCAAGAAACTTTGGCGGTATCTCCGTTCTGCTTGATGCAAGACGGGGTATCGCTTTTTTTGACGAATTGCCGATTAACGACCGCGAAAAGCATTCTTTGCCTGATCTGCGGCAGCCTCTTAACAGACGATAATGGACACAGCGTTTGAGAGTTGCCGTTACAGAGGGAGGTTCAGGCATGCGCGGAAAAAGAAAAATCAAGCAATCTTCACACAAACCGGGCGGACGACCTCTGCGTGGCCCGGTAGTATTTTTCGCGGTCGTCATTCTTATGTCAGCTTCCGTTCTCATGCTTGTCGCGCGACGTCCTTCCGGCAAGGCACTTGTTATTGGGACAATGGAGCACCAACCTACCGATCAAAAAGCTGGTATTTCTGCTGTGGCCACCCTTACGTTCTTTCCTGTTCACGTCGACGGTGCGGTTAAGGAACCAGGTGTTTATTATTTACCAGAAGCGTCGATCGTGAGTGACGCGATTCGGATGGCGGGGGGACTTCTCAATTCGGCAGATCAAACCAGAGTCAACCTGGCCATGCTTTTGTTGCCACACATTAAGATTTATATTCCCCAGATCGGGGAAGAGCATCTCCCTATACCCGTTCAAGACGTTATTCAAGATCCTTGTTTGAAAATTGATCTCAACCGAGCGACGCGTGCGGAACTTGAGACGCTGCCTGGTGTCGGAGAGGCGACCTCTCAAGCAATAGTCAACTATCGCGAACAATTTGGTCCTTTTATAGTCATCGAGGATCTGATGAAAGTCCCTGGGATCAAAGAGGCAAAATTTTTTCGCTTAAAAGCCCAGATTTATGTAACCGGTCCATAGACACGCTTACATAAGGCTGAATGCTTGCAAACGTTGTCGGATCGTTTGACATTTTCCTGGTTTACAAGTAAAATCCATAAGGCAACGGGGTGTGGCTCAGGTGGTAGAGCGCTTGGTTCGGGACCAAGAGGCCGCAAGTTCAAGTCTTGTCACTCCGACCAATCATAAGTGCCTGAATTTTTAGATTCAGGCATTTATTTTGCGAATATATTCAATGAATCTTTCAATTCAATCGCAACTATTCTGCGTTTTTCTTCTAATTATCCGGTGATTCAAGCGAATGGCTATGTAAGGCGCACAATCGCTGTGTGGTACAATTTATACGGATTAGTTTTAAATATTCGGAGGCTGCGATGAGTTATTGTGATGAGGTATTCCGTGCGAATTGTCGCGACATTCTTGAGGATGGATATACGGATGATCATCAGGAAGTACGTCCGCGCTGGGACGATGGCACACCGGCTCATACAGTAAAGCGATTTGGCATCGTCAATCGCTACAATCTTGAACATGAATTCCCAATAATGACGTTGAGGAAAATGTATTATCGGTCTGCGATCGACGAGATATTGTGGATCTGGCAAAAAAAATCTAACCGTGTTTGCGATCTTGGTTCACGTATCTGGGATCAGTGGTGTCTTCCCGATGGGACAATTGGCAAGGCTTACGGATACCAGTTGGCACAAAAATACAGATTCCCTGAAGGCGAATTTGATCAGGTCGATCGTGTTCTCTTCGAGCTGAAGCATAATCCCGCGTCTCGCCGAATAATGACTAATCTTTACAATTTTTCTGATCTCAATGAAATGGCGCTCCATCCTTGCGCGTACAGTATGACGTTCAATGTGACAGGCAATCGGTTGAACGGTATTCTCAACCAGCGCTCAAACGATATGCTGGTTGCCAACAACTGGAATGTTTTACAGTACGCTATTCTGCTCGTGATGCTTGCACAGGTATCAGCGTTAGAACCCGGTGAACTCGTGCATGTAATCGCCGACGCGCATATCTATGATAGGCATATACCGATCGTGCGAGAGTTAATTGAGCGCCCTGCTTTTCCTGCTCCTAAACTGGTTGTCGATCCCGAAATTCGTGATTTTTATGATTTTACTGTCGATAATTTTTCGTTTGAAGATTATGAGTGCGGTCCTGTTATTCGTGGGATCCCGGTTGCGACCTAGTATTAATTGAGGAGAACAGACGATGAAGGCAATTGTGGCTTGTGACGCAAACTGGGGAATTGGCTGTAACGGCTGCCTGCAAAAACGTATCAGTTCTGATCTGAGGCGGTTTCGCGCGCATACGCTCGGAAAAGTAGTGATCTACGGTCGTAAAACTCTCGATACTTTCCCCGGAGGGAAACCGCTGGACGGGAGAGTCAATCTTATACTCCGCACAAGAGATGAAGAGCCAATGGAAGGTTGTGAGTATTTCGCGAACATTCAGGAGCTTCATCAGCGTATCCGGAGCCTCAAGCAACAAGGTTATCAAGAAGACGATTTTGTTGTTATCGGCGGAGGCTCAGTGTATGAACAACTGATGCCTTATTGCGATACTGTCCTGGTTACACAATTCGAGGAGATGTATCAAGCAGATGTATGGTTCCCCAATATTGATCAATCGTCGGAATGGTTTCTCCATTCATGTGGACAGTGGCTTGAAGAGGACGGTGTTCGGTTTCGTTATCTGACATACAGGAGAAATGATATTGCCTGAGTTGCAGCCGGCATGCATATCAGGGGTGTGATTTTAGGACATGGGAGGGAAGAGACATGGCGGAGAACAGTCAAATGCAGCAAACAATCGAACTGCAACCGTTTTACCTTAAGGATGCTGAGCGCGTGCGCACCCTTACTACAGGATTCTACCCGAAGATGTCTCTTGCTCAGTGGCGTATGGCAGCTACTCGCAGGAGGAACAAGGGCGAGCAGCTCTTTTTCATCGTAAAAGATGCCAAGGATATTGGGGGAGTCGATGTGACGGCGCCTTTCGATTCAGCGTCATGGCGTATCGCTCGAATACGAACGTTGATAGAATTGTCAAAAGACGATGTTGAAGAGATTGTCCGGCAGATAATTGGTTCCGATACAAATCTTTATCGGATTGACGTGTTTGTTACTGTTATGAAGGACAATCAGCTTTTACGTGAAGGTAATCTGTTTGATATAGACTGGGCGTTCCATGAGAAAACATATTATGCACCGCAGGTTGCCAGACGGCAGATTGCGTTTATTCCGTGGGACTTTGGTTATCTGGCCGTGGTGACAACGCCCGATCGCAACAAAATTGAAGCGATCGAGTTTGCACGGGGAGGGGCTAAGGGGCTCAGCTTCTATGTCAAGCAGGCCGCCTTTTACCATGAGATTCTTGGTATGGATGGCAAGATTACAGGTTCAGACGAGGTGTTGCCTGACAATGAGAGTGACGTGCTGAAATTGGCGCGTAGAGAACTCGCTGCCTACTTACAAGGAGGGTGTGAGCCTTCGATACCATACATCTTTCCGCAAGGAACGCCGTTTCAAGTGCGTGTTTGGCAAGAAACGCTTGCCATTCCCTACGGTTCCGTGAGAACCTATTCAGAGATTGCGGCCAAAATACAGCCTGACGCGGAAAAATCCGGACAGCTGGCAAGGGCGGTTGGTCAAGCGCTTGGCGCTAATCCGTTGCCGATCGTGATCCCTTGTCACCGTGTAATCGGATCGAACCGAGACCTTACGGGATTTGGCGGCGGTGTTGATGCCAAGGCCCATCTGTTACAACTCGAAATGTGGCAGTCAGCTTGTAAAGATCACGAGGACACTGAGTAGATGACGGGAAAGCGCTAGCTGTGCGGCAGCCTCGAACGCCTGTTTTCTAAGATGTTGTGGAGTTTCTGTTAATTTTCCTTGACATCGAGCGGTGTGCTTGCTAGAATGCATAAGGTGTTTTTAGGGTTTTATGGTGGGATTAGCTCAGTTGGTTAGAGTGCTAGGTTGTGGCCCTAGAGGTCACGAGTTCAATTCTCGTATTCCACCCCATGATCCCTTAGAACAATGGGGTGTAGCCAAGTGGTAAGGCACGGGACTTTGACTCCCGCATTCGTAGGTTCAAATCCTGCCATCCCAGCCATGCGATCCACTAGCTCAGTTGGTAGAGCATCTGACTTTTAATCAGGGGGTCTGGGGTTCGAATCCCCAGTGGGTCACCAGCGGGGGTCTTGAGGCGAATCGTCTCAAGACCTCCGTTTTTTATGGAATAGATTGATGGTATTATGGGCAGTAATCGATGCGAGAGAATTCTGAACGATTCTAGGGCCAATGGATTACATGGCATTCGCGGTCATTGAGCAGGGAGAAAAATTGTGACAGGGAATCGAGTCGTCAATTCAAACAGTGAAACATTTCCGCTACGCGGAGAACGTGTAGAACTTAGACCTCTGGAGCCAAGTGATATTGAAGCGATGGCTCCCTTTTTCGGCGATGTCGAAGAGATTTACTATTATCTGCCTGACACGCTGTTACCGAGAAATTTAACTCAGCTGCACACCATGATGGACGAATGGAATGATGGCAAAACTAATTTTGTATTCGCGTGTCGACACCGTGACGAGACGATTGGCCTGGTGACGCTGTCAGATCTTGATCCGGTAGCAGGTAATGCTGAGGTTGGTATCATGATCGCCGGACGAGCGTACCGCGGACACGGGCTTGCGTCTGATGCCATGAAGCTTGTTTTAGATTACGCCTTTGGAGAGCTTCGCCTGCACCGTATTTGCGCTTGTGTGGCGCCTGCCAATTTCTCTTCGATCTCTCTGTTCAAGAGACTGGGATTTGTTGAGGAGGGGCGTATGCGAGAGGTTATGCGACGCGGACAAGGATTTGTTGATCTCTTGTTATTCGGCCTCTTGGAAGACGAATATCGCAAAAGGTGAGGTTGCTGCTTACATCAGAGCTGTCCGAGTTTTGATCGATCTGCGGCTAGCCTGCTCATCGTGATAAGATAGAATCTGTGAAGATACCAGACTGATTTGGAATAGGAAAATTGCGACATAAACTATGATTCGAACCACACTGACAGCACATTTAGCCGAAGCGGCCAGACAAGAGCTTACGTTACAGCTCAATGACCGCGATATCGGCTTGCTGGCAACACAAAATCAGCGCCATTATGTGATGTCAGGGAATCGTCGTGTTCAGATGCTTGCTGGATTTTTGACGGATCGCGACGATGCGGCGTCCGTCATGACGACGCGTGCGCTTCTGCGATACTGGCTCACATCTTTCCGTGAACTTCAGATCAATGGACTTACCCGTTTCCCCCAATGTGTTGAGCGGAATCGGCTCGATGCTGATTTTCTCCTCCTCATGGATTCAGAGCGCGTCTTCGTCTGGTGTGGACCTGAATTCGGTGTATACCTGCACCGAGGTCGCCATCTGTATCGTCAACAACCGACTTACCCGCCACAATCGGATGAACTTTCAATTTGTTGCAGTAATCTTGATTTTTACGCGTTCAGGCCCCGTGAAGGCGATGACATACTGATCATTGATCCAGCGTTTATCGATTTATTTGATGTGCTGGAGCTTGAACACCTCTTCTCGGATATAAGGCAGATGAATCTGGCGATGACAGAACTGACTCGACTCGCGTTGTCGAGTGGTTATAATGCTGATACGACCTGGTTTTCATCACAGATACAAAAATTAGAGCATGATCCCGAGGTATTGAGCGCCGAATCCAGAGAACGCGTATCGGGGCGGCGTGGTTCACAGACAAAAGCGGTACCCTGGTTCGGACAGATTAAATTGTCCAAGGTTGTCCCACTGCTCGACGGCAATATTCGACTTCTTCCACCTGATCTCGACCGGTTCAAGAATGTTCGCAAACCGACTTCATCTGTAGAATTCTATCAGCCAAAGCCGCCAAAATTTACAACCAATTTCCAACAAACGGGGGGACATCGCTCTGGATTATCTTTGAAAGATACATCGCTGGCATCCGTGACTCATAAAGATTCCGCAATTCCTGACCAGTTTCAGGTCAAACCGACCAAGCTTGACCGGATGAAATTATGGAATACGGATGCTATCCGAGAACGGTTCGCTCGGGTCCACTACAAATTAAAAAACCTTGTTCCCGGATCTCGAGGACTTTCAATCCTGTCATATTTCGCATTATGGCTCATAGTTCTTGTACTTATTGTCTCAATCGCCTTATCCATACAAAATGCGCGCCAAAAAAAGCTTACACCTAATGACGATCGTCCGGTGATCACGACACAGCAGCCATCGCAGGAGATACCTAAAACGGATTTCGAGATAGATGTTGTAGTGAAAGCCAGCAGCCTTCGTATCTTGGCGGCTCCGGGACTTGAGGAACTCGTTGGTACAGTGACACGGGGAGACCATGTCACACAGCTGACAAATCCCAAGGACGGCTGGGTGATGGTCCGACTGCAGGACGGCCGGACAGGCTATGTACAGGAAAACCTGCTGCTTTCACCCGATGAAGGTGATTAAATCATTTTACAAACACGTACCGCTGTTGTATTATGTCTTAGGTTTCCGGCATTTGCGGGTGTAGTTCAATGGTAGAACGTCAGCCTTCCAAGCTGATCACGAGAGTTCGATTCTCTTCACCCGCTCCAATTGACCGGGAACCGATACGGGCATATAGCTCAGCTGGATAGAGCAACAGCCTTCTAAGCTGTGGGTCGCAGGTTCGAGTCCTGCTATGCTCGCCAGACAAGAGCCATCTGTCGGGTTCAAAACTGATCCGCAGATGGTTTTTTATTGGTGTTCCGTCGCTTGACGCGTGTTTCAATCCATGTGAGAATCGATCCTGAAGGGAACATATATGACCTATATCTATGACAACACAAGCATTTCACAGTTGAAGGGGCCTGATCGCGTCCGTCTTCGTCCGGGAGTTATCTTCGGTTCAGACGACTTACGCGGATGCCAGCAGTCATTCTTTGAGATTTTGTCAAACTCCATTGACGAAGCGCGTGAGGGGCATGGCCATGTGATTACGCTCAAGCGTTTCAAGGATCACTCGATTGAGGTAACCGACCGCGGTCGCGGGATTCCGCTCGACTATAATCCCAACGAAAAGCGTTACAACTGGGAACTCGTTTACTGTGAACTCTATGCGGGAGGTAAGTATAAGACCAATCTCGGAGAGAATTACGAATACAGTCTTGGTCTCAATGGACTCGGTGCCTGTGCTACGCAGTACTCATCGAAATGGTTTGACGTTGCCGTCACACGTGATGGGTTTTTATACGAACTGCATTTCGAAAAAGGTCACAATGTGGGGGGGCTTTCCAAAACGCCTGTCACTACAGCGCGCACGGGAACGGTTCAGCGCTGGATGCCGGACGATGATATTTTTACAGATATCGCGATTCCCGCGGAATACTTCCACACAACACTCAAGCAACAGGCCGTTATCAATAAAGGAGTTACCTTTGAGTTTATTGACGAATTTGAAGACACGAAGACAGAGTATTGTTTTCCTGACGGGATTCTCGGCATGGTCCGTGAAAACAACGTTGATGGAATAACGGAATCTGCTTTCTTTAATGGCGAAGGTGTGGGCCGCGATCGACAGGACCGTCCGGATTATACGGTTAAATGTGACGTCGCGTTTGCTTTCAACAATAATGTCAACGAAATTCTTTACTATCACAATTCTTCCTTCTTGGAATATGGAGGATCGCCAGATAGAGCTGTGCGGTCCGCTTTCGTATCAGCATTTGACAATTTTCTAAAAACTGAAGGCAAATATCGGGCCAATGAATCAAAAGTCAATTTCGGAGACATTGAGGAAAGTCTGATTTTGATGACAAGCTCGTTTTCTACCGTTACAAGTTACGAAAATCAAACTAAACGTTCGATCAATAATCGATTCATTCAGCGCTTTATGACAGATTTGATTCGTGAACGACTCGATATTTGGTTTATTGAGCACCGCGAACAAGCACTCCGCGCCGCAGATCAGGTATTGCTCAACCGCCGAAGTCGCGAGAAAGCGGAAAAAACGCGACTTGCGGTCAAGCGCGATTTGATGCAACAGATTGATGTTTCAAACCGTGTCAAAATGTTTGTTGACTGCCGGACACAAGATATGACTCGCCGCGAGATCTACATAGTTGAAGGTAATTCAGCGCTCGGATCGGTCAAGATGGCTCGCGACTCGGAATTTCAGGCGGTAATCCCTGTACGCGGAAAGATATTGAACTGTCTCAAAGCTGATTACAACACGATTTTCAAAAATGAGATCATTATGGATTTGATCAAAATCCTGGGTTGTGGTGTCGATTTGCCGAAAAAATATAGCAAAGCAGCGCCGCCGTTTGATATCGGACGGCTTCGTTGGAACAAGGTCATTATCTGCACCGACGCTGATGTCGATGGATTCCAGATCAGAACACTTATATTGGCGATGTTCTACAAATTGACGCCCGAGCTGATTCGCCAGCAAAAGATATTTATTGCGGAGTCGCCGCTTTTTGAGATTAGCCATCAAGTGAAACGGTTAGAGAGCACTTATTTTGCCTATTCTGATCAGGAAAAGAATAGGCTTGTGGAAAGTTTGGAAGAAGGTCGAATTCATGTGCAGCGTTCTAAAGGTTTGGGTGAAAATGAACCGGGAATGATGTGGAATACGACCATGAACCCGGAAACGCGACGTCTCATCGCGGTTATGCCCGAGGATGAAGAAACGATGCGTGATACGTTTAATTTGTTATTGGGAGATGATATCCCCGGACGACGTGCATGCATTGAAAAAACGGGTCACCTTTACATGGAGATGCTTGATGTTGGTTGATAAACTGAGGACATCGGTTTCGATTCGACAGGAGTGGGGGCAGAAAGCCGGATGACAAAATCTAGAAAAACAAGTGAAACCACAGATGCCCGTCGGGGTGATTTTGCGATTGAGCAGAATATTTCGGATACTTTATTTGAAAACTACATGCCATACGCCATGAGCGTTATCGTATCGCGCGCTATTCCTGAGATAGACGGGTTTAAACCTGCCCACCGCAAACTTCTTTACACAATGTACAAGATGAATCTCCTAAAGGGGATGCGGGCAAAATCAGCTGATGTAGTCGGGCAGACGATGAAGCTGAATCCACACGGTGATCAACCGATCTATGAGACGATGGTGCGTCTGACTCGCGGCAACGGGACGCTTTTACATCCTTGGGTCGACTCTAAGGGTAACTTCGGTAGTGTAACGTCGCGTGACATGCAGTATGCGGCGTCACGTTATACAGAGGTCAGACTTGATCCATCCTGTGAGGCGCTTTTCGCGGGCCTAGAGAAAGATGCAGTCGATTTCGTCGATAATTATTCCGGCAGCATGAAAGAGCCTGTTCTCTTTCCTGCAACATTCCCAACGATTCTTGTCAACAACAATCAGGGCATCGCCGTTGGGATGGCCAGCAATATCTGCTCGTTCAATCTCAAAGAAGTCTGCGAAACGACGATCGCGTTGATCCGGGATACAGAGGCGGATCTCCTCGAAACGATGCCGGCTCCTGATTTTTCAACCGGCGCTTTCATGATCTACGAACGCGACGAGATGCGCGAGATATACAAGACGGGGAGAGGGTCTTTTCAACTGCGAGCCGCAGCCGACGTCAATCGCAAAGAGGGACGCATAGAAATACGAGAAATCCCCTATACGACAACTATTGAAGCGATTATCGATGACATCGCAGACGGCATTAAGAAGGGCAAGTTAAGGGATCTGATTACTGTTCGCGACGAAACGGATCTCAATGGCCTTTGCATTACCGTTGATTACAAACCTTCGGCAGACCCCGATATCATTCTGCATCAGCTATTTACGGGGACGTCCTTGCAAAGTTCGTTTGCATGCAATTTCAATATTTTGATTGACAATAAACCAAGAGTGCTCGGTGTACGTGAGATTATTTTCGAGTGGATCGAATGGCGAAGCGAATGTATCTGCCGGGAGGCCCGCTTCGATGCCGCGAAGAATCGTGACAAACTTCACCTGCTTCGCGGACTTGAGAAAATTCTTCTTGATATTGACAAAGCGATCGCGGTTATTCGGTTGACTGAGACAGAACAAGAAGTCATTCCGCGCCTCATGGCCGCATTTGAGATCGATGAGATTCAGGCGGATCATGTAGCGGATATCAAACTCCGTCATCTCAACCGCGAGTATATTCTCAAGCGCATTCGTGACGTAGAGGATCTCGAGCATGAGATCGAGGAGCTTGAGCGACTTGCGAAGAGTCGTAGCCGTGTACGTGAGAAGATTGTCCGTCAATTAATAGATGTGAGCAAACAATATGGGCGCGAGCGCAAAACTCGTCTAATAGCGCCCGATGAGATTGATATTCCCGACCAAGAGGATTTGATTCCGGCGTACAACACACGTGTGTTTTTATCTGAACAGGGGTATGTTAAGAAAATTGCGTTGACTTCCCTGCGCGGGAATTTTGAAATCCGGTTCAAAGACGACGACCGTTTGATTCAGGAGATTGATTCGACGAATCACGACGAGCTCGTATTTTTCACAGACAAGGCGCAAGTCTATAAATTGATGGCATGGGAAATTGAAGATCACCGGCCTTCGCAACTCGGCGAATATGCGCCGAATTTACTGGAGCTCGATGAAGGTGAGAAAGTTGTTTTCGTTCACTCCACTCTTGAGCCATTTGCCGGAGAGTTTTTGTTTGTCTTTGAGAATGGCAAGGGTGTGCGAGTGGATGCCTCTCATTACGAGACCAAGCAGCGTCGCCGTAAACTTATTAACGCGTTCGATGACTCTTCGCCTTTAGTTGGCATGGCTTTCTTGCCCGAGGGCAGCGATTTATCGTTCGCTGTGAGATCCGTAAAAAATAAACTGCTGTTGTTCCAAGCGTCTCAGGTCGTGAAAAAGGCAACGCGTACTGCCCAGGGAGCCGCAATCCTACGTGCCAAAAATGACAGCCTAATCACATTTTATACAGAGAAAGATTTGTCATTTATCAGAGACAGAGAATATTACCGCATTAGAAAACTACCGACAGCAGGCCGCTACATCCGAGAGGAAACGATTGAGGAGCGTCAATTGACGCTCGAAGAGCCCGGAGAATGATATGAGCCAACCTCTGCTGGAAAGCACCGGTAGACGCAGAATTCGCCCTAAAACGCTTATACATGTGGGCGTTATCATTGCGCTCGCTGTCACTATTGTATTCATTGCCCTGGCTATTCAAAAACCGCGCTTGCCCTTCTCATTGTCTGACTACGAGCAAGCATATGCAGCTGACGACGATGACCGTGTATTTGAGATTTACGATAGAATTCGCGGGAAACGTGCTGACCTTCTTGGAATATCGCAAACGGTTCGTGTGACGCAACTGATTGCTGAAGCCGAAAAAATTATAGATCGCATTGAGCAAGACGCAGGCAATAAAAGTAAGGCCCTCATATTATCCGCTTCGCAGGGCGGCAACCTGTCCGAGCAATCAATTGCGTGGCTCGATCAGTACGCGGCCATGACAAGCCACCGCATGTCCGAGGCTGTGCTGGAACAAGTAACACGGTATTTTGACGGTGATATGGATCAAGATAAGTTCACGCATTTTTTGAATGAGATGTTACGGGTTCCCCACCTTGTACGTGAGTTTGAACCGCTTAAGAGTCGCCATGAGGACGTTACGCAAATAAGCAAGCTCTTGCAAGAAGCGAACGATGCGGCGGGCCGAGGCAATCTATATCAGGAAGCGTCGGTACTCTCGAAAATCATAGAGGAAAAGAAGCTGTTAGTATTTGAACCTGTATCTTCTTATCTTGAAAACCGGCTTAAGACTGTCCAGTCGGCATACTACGCAGAACAGATTATTCTGATTCGCGAGGAGATGTCGCTTGCAAAAACGTACGATGCGTCTATCCGCATAAAACGGATTATTGGATGGTTTCCTGATGATCACGAGCTTCAAGATTTCTACGATATCTGTATAAAAAAGAATCCCGAACGCATCATAACGTGGTGGAATCCGGTTGAACATATCGCAATTAAACCAATCATCGCGGATGCGGAGCGCGCGTTTGACGGTGACCGGTTTTCAGCGTCGGCTGGCCGTGAACTAATTCTCGCTGTTGAGTTGGAACGAGCGCTGGGACAATTGTATGACCACGACTATGTCCTTGTTGACAGCCGTTCATTTGTTTCAGCTGATGGAAAACTTCGCGGTATGCCGTGCCCTGCAGGTAAAAAACCTGTTGTCCTTGTACTGGAGGATTTTTACGGATCATTGCCACGGGCGGAAAGCGGTATAGCATGGCGTCTCGACGTCAATCAGGAAGGCTGTGTCACAGGTGTTCTACTCGATTCCAGTGGGGAAGAACGCGCAGACACACGTTACTCTGCGATTGGCATTGTTGAAGAATTTATCGCAAGACATCCTGACTTCTCGTTTAACGGCGCGACAGGCGCTATCGCGGTCGTTGGCCAGTATGGGATTTTTGGGTACCCCGTGTCTGATATCCAAGATTTGGCGCTCCGGCGTGAAGCGATGGATCTCGGGATTGCCATTCCCGAATCATTAAAAACTGATTTTGCGTTGAACCGTTCAAAGGTTCACGAGGTAGTCAAAGCGTTGAATTCTAAAAATTGGACGCTCGCGAGCGGTACGTTTGACCGTTTGCAATTGCCCAATGTCACACTCCAAACAATTAGTCAGGATCTCGCGATGATGGAGCGGTGGGTTGTTCCCTATACGGGGGAGCTCTCAACGCTTTACTGCCCGTTTGGCGAACACGTTGAGTTTGACGCTAAAAAAGTCGCGCTTATAGCTGAAGCGGGCTATACGCTCCAGAGCGGTTATGGATCCTGGGCCTATTGGAACCAGAATCGCGCTCATGTATATGTGTCAAGGACATTTTTATCAGGTGACGGGTTAAAACAGTCGAGTATTCATAATCTGAATCGATTCTTTGACACACGCGCAATTATCGAAAGCAACGTCAGACCAGGCTGAGTTATATGCTTTGTGAAATAGGGTGTGTCAGATTGTTACGTGGTCGGGCACGCTAGCGTCAAGGTGATGGGCATTCTCAAAAAATTCCCGGTAAAGAGCCAAAACCGCGCGCTGTTTCTCATAATGTCGCATCATAAACAACATGCTGATCTCAAAGTAGTCGAGTAGTACCATTTCAATGCTGATTTGCTCTTTTGCCATAGCTGTGGTCGCTCGGGACATGACGCCAACTGTGTCGCGCATACCTTCACCTACGAGCATGACGATAGAGAGTTGCCGTACGACCGTCACCTGATCGAAACCAAGTTCCGAATTCAAACGGTGGCGAAGAACCAGCTCACGCTCCAGTGGAAAATGATCTTCTTTGACAACCACGCTCACGGAGTCTATCCCGGTCGGCACATGATGGACATTGATCCCCAACTCAGAAAAAATCGATAGTATCCTACTTAGAATACCAATCTCTTGATTGATCAGGACGCGTCGTAGATTGATGGTGCAGAAGTGATCTGCCGCGGCGATACCGGTCAGAACTCCGTCAATGTGAGTTCGCTCGGCGACAATATGCGTGCCGGTTGCGAGCGGATCGTTGGTATTCCTGATATGAATGGGGATACCGGTCCGTATGACGGGCTCGAGAGCTTCAGGATGGATGATAGAGAAACCGATGTAGGCGAGTTCGCGCATTTCCCTGTAACTCATCTCTCTTAACGGTAGAGCATGTTCAACAAGCTCGGGGTTGACCGCCAGGACACTGTCGCGATCCGTCCAGTTCTCATAAAGTCTGGCCTTAGTAGAGGCCGCGAGAATAGCGCCCGTTATGTCTGACCCCCCGCGTGAAAACGTAATGGTGTCACCGTTCGGTGTTCTGCCAAAAAATCCTGGGAAAACGATGATCGATTGTGTTAGCGCTAGATGAGCAAGATTATCGTACGTTTCGGGAAGGATTTCCGTGATTCCCGACCGATAAGAAAGAACGAGCCCCGCGTCGCGCGGGTCGAGCACACACGCATCGACGCCGATTATATTGAAATAAGCTGCTACCAGGTGTGCGGAGATGAGTTCCCCCATTGCCAGAACACACTCTTTTGACGAGGAATCTTGGGCATCAATGCCCGCAGACGCCGTATCGAGTTTGTCAATCAAGTCGTTAGCAACACAAGAGGGGAGAGTGAGGCCGTAAGCGATTCCCTGTATGCGTTCAGCGAGGGCTTTCCGCTCTTTTGTGCCGTCGTACCCAGATTCTCGTTCATGGACAAGCGCGATTAACAGGTCGGTCATTTTAATGTCGGGGAGGACATTCTTGCGGACTCCAGGCGCTGAAACGACCATAATCTTCCGTTCGCAGTCGTCCAGTATGATTGCGCATGATTTTTTGATTTGTTCAGCGTCTGCAAGCGAGGAACCGCCAAATTTACATACAATCATGTGTAGCTCCTTCTTGTGATGTGGAATGTAATGACCTGTCATACAAATCGTTCCACTTTTGACGTCCCCCCAGCGTGATTAACCATGATTCAATAATCCGTTTCAATCGCACTGTAATGATTTCTTTGTGCGATCGCTTTTCGGTAAAAATAATCGGGATACCGGCTTTTTTGGCGGACCATACGTCGGTCAAAAGTTGATCGCCTATCATAATCGCATGATGAGGAGCGCATTGTCGCTCAGTTAAGTCTCCTTGAATTGCCCCGATACCCGGTTTTCGCGCGTTGGCAATGAACTCTACATCAAGCGAGGCAGCAAATGATCGGGCGCGATCTTCTCTGGCATTGGAAACGATGACGGGATGCATGCCAGTATCGCGTATGCGTGTGATGATCTCCACAGCGAAGTCATCACATTCCCTAGATCCGTGGCAGACGAGAGTATTGTCGATGTCAAGTAACACGATCCTAAACCCCTGGTTTGCCAGATTGGCAAAATCGATGGTTGCAGGGGATGTGACAATCCTATCGGGAAAAAACTGGTCTCTCACCCATCGTGAAAGCGAGCATTGTTTTCTTGTATTATCCATTATTTCCGGGGCATCCTCCCTGTTTTTGTTGCGCGTTCAATAGTCTGTATATCGTACTCTATCACGATTGTGCGGCTATTTTGATGATTGTTGCAAGAAAACCTGAAGACAATGTATTATAAATGCCTTCTGGAAGCTTGTGGACGTGTCGGTTGCGGTAGATGACTGTTTCCCGTAAAATGGCGTTATCGATAAGTACACGTGAATGTGATGGAGGTAATTATGATTAGTGCGGGTGATTTTCGCAATGGAACAGGCTTCGTCCTCGACGGGCAGCCGTGCCAGGTTGTTGAGTTTCAGCACGTTAAACCTGGAAAAGGATCTGCATTCGTTCGTGTCAAATTCAAAAATTTGCAGACGGGGAGTGTTGTGCAAAGGACATTCAATCCTTCTGACAAATATGAATCGGTTCAATTGACCATTCGCGATATGTCGTATATCTATTCGGATGGTGACCTCTATTACTTTATGGACCAGTCGACTTATGAGCAGATCCCGATCAGTCGCGACAAGCTAGAGCACGCGCTACCGTTTCTCAAAGAAGGCATGGTAGAGCGTATCGTGTCATGGGAGGGAGAGATCCTCGAGGTTGAACTTCCTAATACAGTGGAACTGGAAATTACCGAGTGTGAACCTGCCGTTCGCGGTGACACGGCGCAGAGCGCGACCAAGAATGCGACCCTGGAGACTGGCGCTGTCATTCGCGTCCCGCTTTTTGTAAACCAGAATGAAATGGTGCGCATCGATACGCGCACAGGTGAATACATGGAGCGCGCCTAATGATGGAAAGCGACCGACGTCAATACTCGATTAAAGGCGAGCGCATGATGTCGCAGGGCTTTATCGCCCAATATGCGGCGGAAGCCGCACTTCACACCAACGGTGTTTTCGGTTTGAATACCGGCCTCGTATCAGGTTTGAAAGAGGCGATCGGATTTGAAGTAGAGGGAAGCGGAGTCCGTGTTTCTTTTCGTAGCGGCGAATCGGACGATGTAATCATCACTGTTTATCTCGATGTATTGTTTGGCCATGTCATGCCAGAAGTCGCCTGGTCTGTTCAAGAACGCGTTAAATCTGATGTTGAGCGCTATACTGGTCTCAACGTTGATGCCGTCAATGTTCACGTTATCCGTGTTGTAGATGGTGAAAGCAAACTGTCCACTAACAGCGAGTCTCAAGAAACGGTACGGGAGGAATATTTATGAATCGATGGATCCGAACGATTCTTATTGTCTTTTCTTTTATTTTGTCTGTGGTATTTTTAATCTCACTATTGATGATTGTCAGCACAGATATCTTGACGGGCATGATCACCATGATTCTCGATACAGCGCAAAGGCAACCGGCCAGGACGATTGCGATCGTTGTCTGTCTTGTCGGTTTTCTCTCCGCGGTCATTTCGCTTGTCATGTCCGTGATGTCTGGGCGCCTGCGCAAAACACGTATCCGTTCGAATGAAATAGGGAACATTGAAATTGGCGTTGAAGCGATCGAAAACATCGCCCTTAACGCTGCGAAGACATCTCAGTCGGGAGTCAAGTCGGCCAAAGCGCGCGTTGCACCCGCAAAGGGTGGCAAACTGTTTGTCCGCTTGGTAATCCAGGCTTTTTCCGATGTCGAAATTCCAATCATGATGACGCGAGTGCAGGAACGTGTAAAAAAAGACATCGAAAAATACACGGGAATTGAAGTAGGCAATGTCGAAGTGCGCGTCAGTCGCGTTGAAGATATTGCACCTCGTGTGGAGCGCTGATTATTTATGAATAGGCAGGAACCCCCGAATAAACAGAAAGGCGAGGAACGATTCATTGCTTCACCCGGTTTGACCGGTGCATTGATCGCATTTGTATTTTCGCTTCTTTGGATGATATTTGGTTTCTGGAAATTTCTTGTTATTCTACTTCTAACAATCATCGGTTACTATGTTGGATTCCGCTATTTCCGTGACCGTGAATCGATAAAAAAACTAATTGACAAAATCTTGCCACCCGGCATGTTCAGGTAGCAAGGAGGCAGATAATGAGTCGACATACAGCCCGTGAAAGAGCATTCAAGTTTCTTTATCAGCGGGAATTTCATCCAAAAAAAGCAGGGCAGCAGAAAGATGAATTTCTTATATTGGACCCCATCCAAGCGCCCGAGGACCTTGACTATTTTGAGCAATTAGTTGACGGGGTGACTGCCAACCGGCAAGAAATAGACGTGATCATCGAGAAATATCTTCGTGGTTGGACAATGGAGCGTCAGCTCCTGATCGATCTGTCTATCCTTCGGATTGCTATTTACGAGATGCTATTTGATACAGAGGTTCCAGTAGAAATTGCGATTTCTGAAGCTGTTATCTTCGCAAATGAATACGGGACAGATGAATCTCGTGCCTTCATCAATGCTGTATTGGGTAACATTGACAAGAATGAAATACAGCGAAAAGAGTCGTTAGCTCCGGAAGAATGTTGTCAGTGAATGAACAAGGTTATTACAGTCACTGAACTCAACCGTGCCGTCAACGACCGGCTTTCGAATGATCCTGAACTTGGTAAAGTTCGTGTTCGAGGAGAAATATCAAGCTTTAAAAAATATCCTTCGGGGCATGCCTACTTCACTCTGAAAGACGAAAATGCTTCAGTTTCATGTGTCCTGTTTCGCCAATCGGCACAACAAGCGCCGGATCGGATGCGCGATGGAATGCAGGTTGTGCTGTTTGCTCGGACCAATCTTTATGACAAGACGGGCCGTTTTCAACTGATCGTAGACAGCTTACAAGAAGAGGGCGTCGGCGATCTCTTCCAGCGTTTTCAAAAATTGAAGCAAACACTAGCAGATGAAGGGTTGTTCGAGGAGAGCCGAAAGCAAGCGATCCCTTTCATACCCAAGCGCATTGTTATTGTTACTTCTGAAGCCGGAGCCGTAATACGTGACATCATCCATGTTTTGAATCGGCGATTTCCTGGGATGCGGGCTGTTCTTATCCCCGTACCCGTCCAGGGCGCAGGCGCGGAATTTGAGATCGCCGCCGCCATTGAACTTGCAAACCATCTGGCTTTGGGCGATGTCATGATTGTTGGAAGAGGAGGAGGTTCGCTTGAAGATCTTCAGCCTTTTAACGAGGAGGTAACGGCGCGAGCCATCGCGTCATCCGTGATTCCTGTGATTTCCGCCGTCGGTCATGAGACAGATTTCACAATCGCCGACTTTGTCGCGGATCTGCGCGCGCCCACGCCTTCCGTAGCGGCCGAGCTGGCGGTGCCCGTGAAGGACAGTCTCTTGTTGAGGCTTGATCAGCTCACCTCCTCTCTTGAAACAGCAATGACATCGCGGCTGTCTGTTGCGGCACGTCGAATTTCGGAACTTTCAAGTCGACCCGTGCTGTCGCGCCCTGTCGCGATTATCGAACGTCATGAAGCCCGCACGCAGCTATTGCGGCATAGAATGCTCTCTGCTTGCGGGCGTTGCTTAGCAGGTGAGACAAGTCGGACTTCCGCACTGGGTGAGCGTTACCGACATGCAATGATCAGGAAAGTGGATCAACACTATTTCTGGTGTGAGAAGACCAAGAAAGCATTGGAGGCGCTGTCCCCACTTTCTATTCTCTCACGGGGTTACGCTGTTGTGACAGACGGATCTGGCAAAATGGTGACACAAGCGGCGTTGCTCACCACGGGTGACGTAATTGATCTCGTCTTTAGCGATGGCGATATCGGTTGTGAAGTAACTCGGGCTTTGTTAGAAAAGCCGAGTGATGCTTGATACTAGATAGAAAGATAATATGGGTCTATGGATAATTTGATAAATGACAAGGATAATTCGTTGAATGATCTTAAATATGAAGACGCCGTCAAGCGGCTGGAGGAGATCGTAACGATCTTGGAACGCGGCGAAGCGTCTTTAGATCTATCGATGGATTTGTTTCGAGAAGGCGTGGCTTTATCGTCTTTTTGTGAGCGTCGTTTGCAGACGATGAAAGAAGAAATGGTCAAGCTCGTAGACGCCTCTGGCAGCGTGGAGCCGATCGACGGAGTTGAATGACCAGGCGATCTCACAGGAAAGGTTTAGTAGCGCGATGACCCGTCACGATACGGATCAAATTATGATGCAAGAACTAGAGTGCGTACTGGAACGCGCGCTGACGCCTTGTTTGCCAAAAGATAGTCACGCTGTGTGGCAGGCAGCGCGGTACAGTGTATTTGCGGGAGGTAAACGTGTTCGTCCCGAGCTCATG
>LSQX01036615.1_pt1 | contig 33774 bp, 17 predicted proteins | sample 654561 | NCBI WGS metagenome assembly LSQX01 (sample SAMN04489861, study PRJNA283612) | anaerobic digester metagenome | isolation source: 4 biogas reactors fed with cattle manure at either 37C or 55C with and... | place: Denmark: Kongens Lyngby | collected 2014 | reverse complement strand
CATTATGTCATCAATAGTAACATTAGCATCAGGAAGAGCAACAAGACAATTGTCTGAAAAAATTGCAGAATCATTTGGAAAAAAACTTAGTGAAGTTATAATTTCAACTTTTAGTGATGGTGAATTTCAACCTTCGTACGAAGAGACTCTTAGGGGTAAAGATGTTTTTATTATTCAATCAACATTTGCACCATCGGATAATATAATTGAATTATTAATGCTAATTGACGCTGCAAAAAGAGCTTCTGCCAGAAGTATAGTGGCTGTTATTCCATATTTTGGATATGCACGTCAAGACAGAAAAGACAAACCAAGAGTTTCAATTGGGTCGAAATTAATGGCAAATTTATTAACAGCATCTGGCGTTAATAGAGTTATTACAATGGATTTGCATGCCGACCAAATTCAGGGATTTTTTGATGTTCCAGTGGATCACCTATATGCATCAACAGTTTTTGTACCATATATAAACAATCTAAACCTATCAGACTTAGTAATGGCATCGCCCGACACTGGCGGAACACGAAGAGCTGCTGCATATGCAAAATTCTTAAACGCCGATTTAGCAATTGGCTACAAACAGAGAGCTAAAGCCAATGTAGTTTCGCAACTCCAAATTATTGGTGATGTGAAAGATAAAAACGTTGTTATAGTGGACGACATTATAGACACAGCTGGAACAATAACAAAAGCTGCCGACCTGATAATGGAAAATGGTGCAAAGAGCGTTAGAGCCGTTTGTACTCACGGTCTTCTATCGGGGAATGCCATAGAAAGAATTGAACAATCGTCGCTTTGCGAAGTGATTATTACAGACACAATTCCACTTAGAACTCCTTGCGAAAAAATCACTCAAGTTTCAGTTGCAAGTGTATTTTCTGACGTAATAACCAGCGTTATAACTGGTGTTTCAATCAGTAGTCATTTTAAATTTGCAACCATACAGTAAATGCATATAATATTATAATGAGGAAATATCTATTATCAATATTGATATTGTGTTGTGGCATAGTTGTTACAGCACAAAAATCTGAAAAAATAAAAATTAGTGGAAGTGCTAAGAATAATAAAGGGGCTAAAATAGTCCTTGAATATTTTGATTTTCACAACAATCCAAAAATTGACTCAGTTGATATTGATAAAAGTGGAAATTTTAAAATTGTATCTAACATAAATACTTATGGATTTTATAGATTATTATCTGGCGACAGCAAGATTTTGTTAGTTCTGAAACCGGGTGAAGATATAAAAATTGATGTAGATTTTAATGAAGCATTTGGTTTACTGAAGAGCAAGGGTTCTGATGAAATTTCGCAAATGATTGAGTTTAAAAAGACGGAAGATGACTATAAAGCTATTTTAGACAGCATATACAACTTGTTTCAATCGTATAATAATCAAGGGATTACAGAGCATAACCTTTCACTTCAAGAGGATTTTGCTAAAACTGAAAAAGATAAATTTGATGCTTTTGCTGAAATTATAAAATTGAAACCAAATTTATTATCAAATTTAATTTTTGTTGAACATCTCCCCTTTGCCAACTATTTTTGGGCATACGACACCGTTTGCACATCATTGAAAGATAATTTTTCTGACAATATATTTTTCAAGGAGCTTCAAAAAAAGATAATTCCCGAAAAACATATAAATATTGGTCAAGTGGCACCAGATATTGCTCTTGCGGATACAAATGGAAATATTATCAAACTTTCGTCATTACGCGGCAAATATGTTTTGATAGACTTTTGGGCATCGTGGTGTGGCCCTTGCAGACGCGAAAATCCAAATCTTGTAAATGTTTATAACAAGTACAAAGATAAGGGTTTTGAAATTTATGCTGTTTCGTTAGACAGATCTAGAGATGGCTGGATAAATGCCATTCACAAAGACAATTTGACTTGGTTTCATGTTAGCGATTTGAAATATTGGGAATCGGAGGCTGCCGCTCTTTACGGCGTTAAGGGCATACCTTTCACAGTGTTATTAGACCCTGAGGGCAAGATTATGAATAAGGGTATCCGCTCGCAAGAACTGGATTTAATTTTAGAATCGGTCTTAAAGTAGCTTAGCCGATTATAGCCTTTGCTACTTTATCTGCCAATCGGCTGGCTCCAAATCTAAGCATTGTGTTGTTCATCCATTTTTCGCCCAAAATATAATATACCAATTTAATGTATAACAAGCTATCTTTGGGCTCAGCAATACCACCTGCTGGTTTAATCCCTACCATTTTACCAGTTTTGTCGTAATGTTCTTTTATGGCAGTAAGCATCACAAACATGGCTTCTGGGGTGGCATTAACAGCAACTTTTCCAGTTGATGTTTTTATAAAATCGGCACCCGAATCTATGGCTATTTTAGATGCTTGGTAAATATTTTCTACTGTTTCCAGTTCGCCAGTTTCTAAAATCACCTTCAATTTTGCTTCACCGCATGCCTCTTTTATTGCCTTAATTTCATTAGATACTTTTTCAAAATCGCCCTCTAAAAATGAGCCTCTTGAAATTACCATATCCACCTCGTGAGCACCCTGTTCTACTGCATATTTCACCTCAGCCAATTTAACCTCTATGGGCGACTGTCCGGCCGGGAAAGCACCTGCCACACAGGCAACTTTTATATCGGTATTTTGGAGTTCTTCAAGGGCGGTTTTGATAAAAACAGGATATACGCAAACCGCTGCTGTGGAGGGCAAACTTGCATTATCAAGGGGGTAATTTTTAGTTTTATGGCAAAGTTCACGCACACGCTGATGTGTATCGGAACCTTCTAAGGTGGTAAGGTCGATGCAGTTTAAAACCAATTTATAAGCCTCTTTTTCCGAAAAGGGCAATTCCTTAGAATTTATCTTTTTAATTTGCTGATTTACAAAGTCTTGTGTCATAATATTATCTAATTAAAACCATTTTTCCAAACTCTTTAGTGAAATATTTAGATGCCGAAGTATGTCGCTTTTCAATATCTTCGCCACCAATATTTGTTACAATTCTGTACAAATATACACCGTTTGCCAATAAATCACCAAATTGGTCGCGACCATCCCAGGCATATTCAGTTATATTTCTACCTATTTTTATATTTCCAAGTTCTGTTAAATCAATCTCTCTTACCAATTTTCCAGAAATTGTCATTATTTGAATTTTGAAATATGTGGGAATTTGCGAGCCTGTGAGCGTAAATACAAATCGAGTGGAAGTGGAAAAAGGATTGGGCCAATTCATCACCTGAGTGATTGTTGATTTATTTATGACCTCAAATTTTATTTCATATTTTTTATTTCCCGAAATATTTCCCGATTTATCCATTCCTTCAACCATCATTGAATAAATCCCATCTTCTGCAAAATCGGCATCATAAATTATATGAGATTTATTGGCTGATGTTGCAGGTATAAATTTCATAATTTCTTTAGCACCATCGTGGAAAGGAATCCTTACATATTCAAAATTATTGGGGTGTTTTATTTGTATTCTAAAATTGGCAGTATCGCTCTCCTCGTTGAGTAATAAATATGGATTTTCATCTTTTAATGTAACCTGTATTTGCGGTTTTGCCGAAACTATATCTCCGTTCATAATGTGCTGCCCATCGAATGTTACATCCATTATGGGGTTTATCTGATCTATATTTACATTGAAATAAAACTCAGCAATATTGTTAAAATGGTACATCTCCACTTGGTCGTTATCTGGGTTAAATTCCACTTGCAAAATATTTGCTCCCGATAGGTTCATGGTAGAAAACTCAACGGTGTCGGTCAGAACATCGTCAGCAGGATGATTTCTTAGTCGCTTATAAATTGTTTTTACAGGTATATTATCTTTTATAATTCTATAAACCACCAAAAGGCTATCCATATCCACACCTCCGATATTTCGGGTAGAAATTGATAATCGCAGGGTATCTCCCTGATTTAGAGATGGTTTGGAGAAGCTAAAATTCACACTTGGGTCTATGGCTGTTTCGGGTGCAGGGTCATAAACCAAGTGCCAACGCTCAAGCTGCGATGGTGTATTATTGACTATGTCAGATGAGTGAAATTTCAGTTTGATGTACGGAAAAACTTCAGCAGGAACTCTCTCATTTAGGTCATAAACATCCAATGAATCAGTGTCTAATCTATTTATGATTGTATGCTCTACGCCGTTGGTATCGACGGCTACAAGGCGCACAAAGACCTCATCGGTGCTTGGCTCTTCCATACTTTTATATCTCCAATGCAGACTACCCCATTTTAGTGCCGGACCAAAAGTTTCGGAGGTCATATCACCTTCATCCCAGGTGGTGGCATATTCGGTGTCTAAGCCTATGATTTGCGATGCATTGGCAGCTACTACTTCTTTTATGACAGGGTCGCCCATGGCTACTCCTTTTTGCCCAAAAATTATATATGGATTTGTAGATTGCAATGTTCTAATTTTTGTGCTTCCGAAGGACTCAAAGGCTTGATACAGCTCTTCTGAGTATTCAGTGGCAAAGTGATTTCGGTGGCTCATTGCCAAAATATAATAATCGTTGGGAATGGAATTTAGGTAGTTGGTTAAATTCTCTCTGTGTGCCTCGGTATGTGTAAAAAAGTCGGCTACGTAGGTGGTATAGTCTTTACAAATGGCTTGCCCCACATTTCCAATGGAGTCTGGATTTAGCCAAAAATCGCCAGAGATAGGATTTATTACAGCTATTTTCATTCCATTTCCGCCATTGCTCAGGCACGACCAAATGTCCAAAACAGAGCCATTTACTTTGAGCCAAATTTCTGTCCACGGCATACCATATCCGAAGTAGCCCGTTTGCGCCGAAAGCGATTTTATGTCTTGGGTAAATTCGAAAATTCTTTGTGGTTTATTATAGTTTAAGTATCTAAAACTATTGTCTTTATATTGATAAAAATGTGCCTGTTCGCAACCTCTTTTATCTGGGATATACTGGAAAGAACTCTCTCGCCAGTTATGGCTGGACTCCTTGGCTACACGCCAAAAATAGACCGTTGAATCTGTGAAATGGAAGGGTAAATCCCAAGAGACAATTCCGCCGAGGGAGCTTTTTATTTCAGAAGTTTTAAATGGACTATCGAAAGAATCGGTGGTATCAATTTCAAAAACATAAGATTGGGAAGTTTCGAAAAAGGGTCCAGAATATGCCATCAAAGAAATTTGAGATTGGGGTACAATGGCATATTTATAAGGAAAAACTGGTATAATATCCGATGATGAAATTAGGAAATTTACACTTACAACATTATTATCCTCATTAATTTCATCAATTTCATTGAAGTCGTCCACGGAGACTTTCAAGCTATTATTTCCCAGTCCTAAAATCCTATCAACAGGCAGGCTAAGCTTCAGGGTATCAGAAAAGTATGGGGCTTTTACTCTAATTAGTGTGTCGAACACTTCGGCATTGGGATATGTTCTGCTGATTTTCACAATCATAGAGTCTTCAACTGCCTTTGCTTGGTTATTCAGGGCTATTTTCACCTCGAAATTTTCAATTTCGGTGCTTATATTTTGTGGTTCAAATTTTATGTCATTGGCTGTAATAACATAATCGGGCTTCTCGAATGAGTTAATGATAATTGCAGGGTCGCCGTGATAGGTCATATCCAAATTGGTCTCTTTCATCCAAGGTTTTACCTCATTATCTTTTATGGTTTGCTGAATAATTTTTCCCAAGGGTTTATTGTAATAATTATTCCCAAAATTCTTGTAGAAACTTTCTGCAAAATGTGCAAGGTAGATATCTATGGCACTGCCCACATTTGCTAAATAGGCAATAGTTCCTTTGTTGTCGATTAAAACAAATTCTTCGCTACTGCTGCCTCTGTCATAGTGAAGTCCGGTGGTGAAGAGGTCGCCAGCAAAACAGCTCAAACCAAAAATCAAAGGATATTTTCCATAATTGTTATACTCTTCAGGATTATCAATGCTAATATCATATCCAATTCCAGATGCGTGTCCGAAAAATGTCATCAGGCTTACTCCATTGTTAATCAGATTTTTAAGAGAATCAGATTGATTAATTTGTATGGGTTCGGTGGTGGATTTTTTGAATGTTTGCACATGGGCACCAAAGGAGGGAGCTTCGATAATATTCTCAAATTGACTTAAATGACTTACAATTGAGTTGTGCAGATTTCCCGTTCCACCTGCAAAGTGCAAAACATTTTTCATCCATGGTTTGGGTGTTCTAAGGGCATCTTCGTGTTGCTGTACTTTATTGAGGTAGAGTGAAACATGATTGGGCGTTTTGGCACTCAGTCGGCCTGTTGGCACAGCCGGATGATAGGTATTTGGGTCGATTAATCCGGAGGTGAAAGCCATATCGGAGGGTGGCACGCATATGGTTGGAACCAAAGTATTTTGATAGTGCGTAGCATTTTTTCTATACATGGGCAAAGAGGTGGAATTTTCGGCAGAGCGGTATGATTTTCCGATGATAAAAAGATGCTCTGGAACTTGGTCGAAAAAGGTGATGGCAAACTTCATAAAGTTTCTGATAGCCATGGGATTTTTCCTAATTCCATATGAGAATTGATCGTACAACTCTTCGATATTTACCAAAATTGGATTGTATAAATTGGGGTAACCCGAATTTTTTCTATACTCTTTATATTGCAAAGCTTCGTCCCAAAGCAATGGGTGTGAGACTATTATATAATTTGAAGCTTTGTATTCACTGCTTGTATAATCAACAAATTGCCCCGTTTCGTTAACTGGAAATAGTGCATTTACATTTTTTATTTTCTGTTCAGAGGTGATAAAAATCTCTTTTTCTTCACCATAATTTCTCATTAATGCTGAAAACTGATTTCCACTTTTTTGAGGTTTAACTCTAATGCCATTGGTGATGTCGTAAACTATGGCTACATCGCCAGAATTAGTGGCTATGGAATTAGAAGTAAATTTCAGAACAGATTTGGGTAAAGAACCAAAATTGGGCAAAAACAGTTTATAAGTCTCCGTATTTTCCAATTGCAGATTATGCGGATATTTCAATTTTATGAACGCCACTGCCTGTCGGTCTGATGGGCTTTGCATGTCATCAACTGAAGAAAATACAAAACTGGTATTTGTAGCTCCCAAGGCTGAAGCTGGTACTTGTCTTTGAAATCTGAAATATTTTTGTCCAAAAAAAACAGTATCGATTGTTTCGCCTGCAAACTGAATTTTCATATGGTGTGCAGGGTTTGAAGTCGAGCCCACCCCTATTTCCACTTCAGCAAAAGTTCCTGAGCTATATGCATTTGTTGTGGCGAGGTTGTAAGTTCTGGTTTGTCCGTTGGTGTATGCAGGTCCAATCCAGCCTTCGCCATTTACATACTCAATTTTGGGAAGCAGGTCGTTGGATAGTTCGCCAAGGGTATAGTTGGAATAAAGATAGTGTATATTTTCAAAATAAAAATATGGAATTTGATTATAGCTATCAAAATTTTCGCCCTCTTCCACTGTCATTCTTTGCCCATTTAGCAAGGGGTTCCAAGTGATATAATAGGAGGCTGTATCGTTGAAGAGACTATAATATGGGTTGGTGTGGTCGTGGGGATTTGGGTAAAGCTGTTCATCGTACCAGCCATCATTTCTTTGGCAATAAACTTCAATATGATCTCCACTTTCCAAAAAGGAATTGTTTTGAGTTTTTATATAAATAGGAATCTCTTTCCCTCTACCAAAAACTTGAAATCCAGCTGGATTAAGATTTTGAATATCTATGTTAATATTGTTAAAAGCTGATTTTAAAACATCATAAGGAATTTTGTAAACCCCATCTTCTGTAACATGAAATCTGAGATATTTTTGATTATAAGAGACCCATTCATTACCAATTTGTTGCGAAAAAATATTGGTAAAAACTGAGACAAATATTACAAGGAAAAATATTCTAATTTTATTCATAAATTACAATCAAAATGAGCTTGCTTCTTTTTTGCTTTCACTTCTATTTAAAAACAGTTTTAATGAAAATATATTTGAATAAACAGCAATGGATTTATCGCCTATATCGCTTAGTGCATAATCAATTGCCAATATTTTTTTAATTATTACACCCACACCAACATTAAACTGATACGACCAGAAATTATCTCTCAAAAAATCGCTTTCTTGCTGAAGATTTCCAAATCCACCTCTAACAAATATCAAATTGTTATATCCCAATTCCACTCCAAAATGTGGGTCTATGCTAAAAGGATTTCCGCTAATTAACACATTCCTTTTTCTGTCGGTGGTGATATCTAAATCGAGTGCCACTGTTGCCGATAAATCTTTTGGCAAATTGAATTTATGGCTTGCACCTACAATAAATTTTGGAAGTGTAATTTCCAATGAATTTGTTGGGATATCGTTTCCAGTTTGTTGAAAAACTTCAATCATTCTATCAGATAAATCGTAGCTCCACGCATTGAATGTTGAAGTTATATCTCTTCCCATAATTCCAAAATTCCAATTTTTGTATGAATATTGCGCACCAGCATCTATTCCGAAGCCCCAAGCACCAGCAAAATCACCAATAACTCTACGAATCACTTTCACATTGGCACCAAGTCTTAAACCCTCTATTGACGGCAGTTTACGAGCATATGAAAATAGTATTCCATAGTCGGCAGCTGAAAAGCTTGTGATTCTATTATAATCTATATTTCCCTGATTATCAATTAATTCTGTTGTATTGGGAATATCATCAACTCCAAAACGAATAACCGAAAGTGCTGCTGCTGAATTTTCGTCAATTTTAATGGCAAAGGAGCCATAATCGTATTTTGCAATCCCAGCAAAATATTCGGCATGCATCAGATTTAGTTCTCTGTCGCGGCTCATATTTAGTAGTCCAGCAGGGTTCCAATATCCTGCTGTACCGTCGTTGGTGAGCGACACTTGCGTATTGGACATACCCAAAGCCCTGGCACCGACACCAAGATTCATAAACTCGTTGCTATATTTTGTTGCTTGCGAAAAGCCACAAAACTGCAAAAGTAAAAAGCTGATTATGGAAAAGAATTTTTTCATTCTATACATTAGTTATTTATAAGGCTCTAATTGAAACGAATTTTGTGCAAATATATTGCAATGTTACCAATAGTGCCATTTATTTATGATTTTTACTTGCTCTTTTATTTTTAAAAAACTCGCTTACCAATTGGCTACACTCTTTTTCTAACACTCCAGACTTGACAATTGTTTTGGGATGAAGTAAATTTTGCGATATTGTGGAATAACCTTTTTTCTCATCTTTTGCACCAAAAACCACTTCCGAAATTTGACTCCAAGCTAATGCTGCTGCACACATTGGGCAAGGTTCTATAGTTACAAAAATCTTGCAATCTTTCAGATATTTCCCTCCCAGAGTATTGGCTGCCGCCGTGATGGCTTGCATTTCGGCATGGGCTGTAACATCTTTCAACTGCTGGGTAAGATTGTGTCCTCGCGAAATAATTCTATTTTGACTAAGTATAACGCAGCCTATTGGCACCTCATCTTTTTCAAGAGCTTTGTGAGCCTCTTTTAGTGCCTCTTTCATAAAATGTTCGTCGGAATATATGGTCATCATAATTTGACAAATTTATCGTAAATAACGTTCACGCTTGTTTCAATTCTAAGGTGATAAACTCCCTTTCGGAGTTTGCTAAGTGGGATAACAATTAGGGGTTCCATGGTTGTTAGCTCCATAACTTTATCTCCTTTTGAGTCGAAAATTTCAATATCTGAACCCACCAACAATGCACCTGAAACAACAAGCCTATCCACTGCTGGATTGGGGAAAACTTTAATGTCGCTTACAAGGGTTTGCGGGGTGTTGGATACAATATTTGAGAATGAAAATTTTCTATGGGTGTTAACATTTGTGAAGCAAGAGTCGGGATTTTCGGCAGCTATGAAATATTTTCTAAGACCCTCTCTTTGGGTGGTATCAACAAAGCTTGTAGCTGTATTTGACACACGTGCAATATGTTCAAAACTTAGGTTTCCATAGGCTCTATAAACATCATACCAAAGGGACATAAAACCCTGATAATGAGTCCAGTTTATATTCCATAAACCATTTTCACTTATATCCATACTTGCAAAAATAGTTTTGTGTTCATCACTTTGGGAGCTTTCGAAGCCGCAACTATCCACAAATGAAATTACATATTCAGAAGCTCCTTTATGGGGTATTGCCGTTGGATCGAACCAGAAATTTCCAGCATGGTGATTTCTATTGCTTTGCAATACCCACTGATTGTAGTCGTTTTTTCGAAAAATTTTCACTGAATCCAAAACATTTGTGTGTGGCACTATCCACTGCACAAGATTTCTATCTCGATCGATATCATATGATGCAAGGCATATTTCGGGGTTGAAAAGTGCAGGGGCAGAAATGATATCTATGCTCGCACTTGCCGTGCATTCGCCACTGCTGTTTGAGGCTGTTACTGTGTATGAAATATCTCCGCCATAGCTAACAAAAGGGTTTTGAATTGTGGAAATATTTAATCCTACTTCGGGTGTCCACTGCCAGTTTAAGAGACCGGGATTGGGATTGTTGACTTGCGGGAAAAGTTGTATTTTTTCGCCACAACTTAAAATCTCTTGGGTATTAATGGAGACCTCCAAAGCTGTTACTTTCACCAGCACCGAGTCAGTACCAGTGCAGCCATTGGGGTCGGTGGCAACAACCACATATGAGGTAGTTTGCGAGGGCGTTGCTATTGGGTTGGCAATATGGGAGTTGTTTAAACTTTCGGAGGGTGTCCAAGAGTAGGTAGTTCCCGAAATTGGATTTTCAAGCTCAACGCTTAAATTGGCCATTTCACCACAATATATTGTGGTATCTTGATAAGCTGTTACGGAGGTTGACCCAACAAAGACATTTATGGTATCATATGCTTCACAACCATCTGGGTGCCAAGCATGTAGTACATATTGCACATTGCTTAGTGGGGTGCAAATAGGATTGGGAATTGTGTCGTTGGAAAGATAAGTTGAGGGTGTCCACTGATAGGTTATGTGCTGGTCGTCAATGAGATTGGTTTGAGTTTGAATTTCGAAAGGTAGTCCACAAGTTTGAACCACATCGCCTCCTGCATAAACAATTAGTGGGTTGACAATTACTGTTGTTGTATCGGAGCTAAAACATCCAGAACTTGTCTCCATTTGAAAAATATAATTGGAAGTTTCGTTGGGAAAAACCGAAATCACATCTTGATTATAAACTTGAAATGTATTTACATCAATCCATCTATTATTGGAATTGGGATAATCGTAGCGAAGAATTTCGCCATTGGAGCCGAGGGCAATGCCAGCAGACTGATTTGTGAAGCTTATATTCTTTAGATTTTTTGTGGAGTTGGACTTCATTATGTACCAATTTTCACCTCCATCTATGGATTTTTGGATTACGCCATTATCGCCACTTAGGTATATAATTTCTGATGTGAGGGCAAAAATAGATTTATAGTTTTGAGATACATCTATGGTCTCACTTGTCCACGATAGACCTGAATTGGTTGACTTTAGGATAGTTCCATTATCGCCGCAGGCAAAAATTGTGGCATCGGGCAAAACTGCAACATCAAATAAATTACTTGAAGTTATGTTTCCCATAGAGCCAAAACTACTGCCATTATTAGTTGAACGCAGTACAGTTCCACCACTTCCCACAACTAAAATATCATCATTATTTAAAAACACAACACTCTGTAAATCAGAATTATAGCCAGTGTTAATTATTATCCAACTTGTTCCTCCATCAGTAGATTTCAGAATATGTCCATTATCGCCAACGGCGAGGGCAAAACCATCATCCCTAAAGGCTATCTTGTTGATGGTGTGAGTATTACCCGTTATCACATATGACCAGTTGAAGCCAAAATCTTTGCTTTGAGCCATCACCCCAGTATAGCCTGCCGCTAAAATACTTCCTTTATTATTGGTGGCAATGGTTTTGAAGGAGCTACCTCCGCCAGTACCAATTTTCACTTTTTTTAGAATAGAGCCATTTTCCGAAATAATCAGCAATGTATCGCCATAAACAGCTTTAACCAAATTGCCCTCCACTATGGCATCTTCGATTAATAATCCAATATCATTTTCGACAATTTTCCACTGGAAATCGCCGTAGAGGACTACTTCATCGCCGCAGACCGATTCTTTATCAATATTGGCATAAACCTCAGAGGGTAGCGCCTCTATAAAAATCGTATCAGATGCAACACAATAGTGAGCTGTTTGAGCAAAAAACTCATAGATTGCTGATTGTGAGGTGTTTATTATTGTATTATAATATTCCACATCAGTTAAATTGTCTGTGGGTAACCACTGAAAAGTGTTGAAAACATTTTTATGCTTCATTATTTTTCCATTCTCCCCTACCAAGAAACCCAACTCATGGTTTATCATCTTGATATTCAATACATTACCTTCACTACCAATGGGGATTTTATGCCAATCATCTCCATAGTTTGGAGAAAACAGAATTGTGCCATTATCACCCACAATTATTAAGTCATTATTGTCGGTTAGCTCAATTTTTCTGAGATTGTTATGCGTGTTGGAATTAAGTTTTGTCCAAGTTTCACCTTGATTATCTGTCTTTAAAATCAAGCCATTATTACCGCAAACAAAGCCTATATTTTCATCTACGAAAAGGATGCTATTCAGGTCGTTTTGCATTGTCATACTGGAAGTTGTCCACTGCAAACCACCATTTGTAGATTTCATGATTATCCCATTTTTGCAAGCGGCAAAACCTTGATTTGCGTTATGAAAAAAGAGTGAATTTATGACATAATTATTGGGTAATCCGATGGTACTCCAGTTGGCACCACCATTTCCAGTTTTGTACAAATATGTGTTTGTTGACCCAGTTCCGCCAGCTGCAAAGCCAGTTTGGTTGTTGAGAAAAAACATTGAATTTATGGCTTGTGCATTTCCTGTTGGGGCATTTTGCCAAGTATTTCCGCCATCGGTGGTGCGATAAATAACTCCATTATCGCCACAAACCAAACCAATATTTGAGGAGAAAAAATGGCATGATTTTAGGTCGAAATTTACGCTAAGCGAGACATCAGTCCATGATGCTCCTTGGTCGGTTGATTTGAAAACTTTGCCATTATCGCCACAAACAAATACTGTATCACTGCTGGGCATGGCTACGCCAGATATTTTTTCGGCTGTAGGCGAAAAAACATTTTGCCATTTTACATTGGCAAAAACATAAACTTGCATTCCGCAGGCAATAGTTTTTTGCTCTTCCACATTGACTTGTGCTCCGTGCACATTTACCAAGACAGAATCTGTCATTACGCAACCCGAGGGCGTTGTGGCTTGCACTTTATATATTTTAGAAATGGGCGGAAAAACTATTGTTGATTGAGAAATTGTTGTTGTTTGAAAATCATTATCTGTCCATTGCCAAGAGATAGAATCTGCGTGCTGGAAATTGGTTTTGGCAAAAAGCTTCACGCTATCGCCACAGACAATATGTTTTTGGCTTCCCAAATCTACCCATAATTCTGGACAAGATTGCGAAAAAAGATTTCCAGAAATCAGGCTCAGAATTAGGAGTAGCGTAAATTTTTGGATGTTTTTCATATTTACAACTTCATAATTTTCTTAATAAGTTTTTGCTCATTGTGCGAAATATGAATCAAATATAGTCCTTTTTGCAGATTTTCCAATGGTATGTTTATAGATGCTTCTGGGCTATTCTCATTAATTTGGTGAGTGTAAAGCACCTTGCCCAGCACATCTGTTAGGGCTATTTCGTAGAGTCCGTTTGTGTTTTGAATTTTCACAAACAGCATATCTTCCACTGGGTTTGGCTGAACAGTTATGAAATTTTCAAGTTCAAATTCATCAATTCCCACACAATTTATCACTGTAATTTCTTGTGTAGCAGAAGAGTCGCAACCCGAAAGTGAGTATGTATATTTGATGGGATAAGTTCCCATTCCGATGGCTGGATTGAACCAATTTCCGCTAACTCCCGGTCCAGAATATGTTCCAATTCCTCCGGCAGGAGTACCTTCGCCACCCGAAAGTTCAAAGGCTGTTGTTTGCATACAAACTGTATCGAAGGGTAGGCTTAGAGTAGCCACGGGGTACGGATTTACCACAACTTTTACATCATCACTGCTTGTACAGCCATTGACACCTGTAACGGTTACAAAATATGTTGTAGTCTCCTCTGGGCTAACCACAATGGCATTGTTTGTTTCGCCTGTGCTCCATAGGTATGAAGTACCTCCCGAAGCCACAAGGGTGGTCTGTTTGCCTTCACAAACTTGGGTGTCATTTCCTGCAAAAGCGTTGGGCAGTGGTTTCACCAAAATTGAATTTTGGGCAGTGTAAACGCAGGCATTTTCATCGGTGAATGAGTATGTTATCAGATGGGTATTGACACCTGCTATTTGGGGGTCAAAAATATTGTTTTCCACCCCTATCCCTGAATAGATGCCTCCTGTGGGTACTCCCTGATTTAGTGTAATAGCTTCATCATTAAAGCATAGTTCAGGTAAATCGGACAGCTGCACATCTACCACCTGGTGGACTGTGATTGTAGCCGTTGCCGATGCCGAACAGCCATCAACAGTGGCTGTGTAGGTTATGGTGTGTGTTCCACTTCCGGCAGTAGCTGGGTAGAAACGATTTACAGAAACACCATCGCCAGAAAAAGTTCCACCTGCTGGGGTATTACCTGTCAATAATATAAAATCCGCGTTGGGACATACAGAGCTATGCTCTTGGGGCAGGTCAAATTGGACATCTGGCAGTGGCACAATATTTACAATAAGAGTATCGTAGGAAGACATTCCAGATGCATTGGTTGCTTCCACAATATAGGTACCCTCTTCAGTTATGATCAAATCTTGAGATGTGGATATGTCATCACTTAATATATCATTCAAATACCAATTATACTCATATGAACTTGAGCCACTTACATGGGCTGTATAGGTGTCGTTTTGGCATAAATTTACATTTTCTGGACCATCAATGCTAATGGTTGGAGCTCCATCGATTATAATATTATCAATTTTTAAAACAGCATTTTCTGTCTCTATATTCATCTCAAAATCGATGGTAATTAGCTCTCCTGCAAATGCTGTTAGCGGTATTTGAATATTCTGAAAATCAGCCGATTGTGTATGATTAGATGAGTTAATTGTATAAGCAGTTGTAGTTGTTATGCCGCAATCATCAGAAATTTTCACCAAAACAACATCATTCGCCGACATTGTTAGAGCATTTCCAGCAGAATTTACAAAAGTATAATCAAAAAACAGATTATGGTTTGCTGTTATAGGTCCAAATCTTTTTGCAGAATTTAGGTATCCGTTATTATCGGTTGCTACAAAAGTTTTGGTTAAGTACTCATTTGCACTATCGAATATCATATCTGTGTTCCATTGCAGTGCATAATCTTCGTTTTCAAAATTTTGAAAATATGGCAATGGCAGGGCATTCTCAATTCTGATACTATCAATAAGATTATTATTTATATTATGTCCTAAGCTTGCAACGGTGTCGAAAGGATGTACAGTTCTGTACATTAAGGTATATTTTCCGGGTGTAGCTGTATTAATTGTTTCTGAAAAGGTAAAAATAATCTCTTCGTTGGGTGCTAAAACTGTTCTGATGGTGTCTTCAATGGTAACAATTGGCGGAAAATATGGTCGTGCAACCTGCACAGCTACTGGAATATCTTTAACATACCCATCTCCAAAGTTTTTGAAAATAGCTCTAAGGGTATCATTTTCCAATCCACAAGGTGTGTTTATGGGTAAAATTTTCTCCACTACACCAAAATCCCAAAGGTCGCCATCGCGTATTTCTAAATTATCAATTTGAATAGTATAGTTTGTTTCATCAGACTTTTCTGCAACAATTTTCACCTGAACATTGGCATTTTCGAAAGCATTTAATGGGATAGCTTTTCTTCTGAAATCGGCTATTGCTTCATGATTATCAGAATTTATTTCTGCCAGAATTGTATAATCACCACAATCATTATTTATATAAACTTTTATCACATCATCTTGGGTGAGTTCATATCCATTTTGCTCACTGTTTATTATTCTAAAATCAAAAACCAAATGATTGTGAAAACTTAAAGGTCCTACCCTTTTTTGGGTTTCTAATATACTCTCATTTTGAGATGTAAAATCACTTTGTAGCATTCTATCCTCGCCAGAGCCTACAAAAGTAAAACCTTCAAGTAGTACAAAACCATCATTTTCTGCATCATTAAAATCTGCTATAAATGGCACTTCAAGAATTTCTGCCACCTCAAAAGAATATGTTATTGTATCATTAGTTTTCAGCTCATCATTTTCCAATGCCGAATAGGCTATCACGCTATAGACCCCACTTTCAATGGCATTAAAACTTGGTGTGAAGGTTATATTCATCTGCGTTCCAGCAACAAAATTTGCAAGGGTTTGCGATAGGTTAATTTCATCGCCAGAAGGCGTATTTATTTTTGCATAAAAGGGAACATCACTCAAGTTTATATTACTATTATTTTTTGCTAATACCACAAAATGTACATTTTCTTGTCCGCAAACAGAGCTTGGCGGTAGTACTCCATAAACCATCTCCACATCAATAAATTCGGTTACATCCTCTTCAGCTTTTATGACCAAATTGTCAATTCTATTATTTCCGCTGGCGGTGGTTGCACCATCAAAAGTGAGCTTTAAAAAGACAACATCCTCATTATCAACAAGATTGCCCAGAGGGAGAGTTTTCACCACAAAGCTTGTTGTTACCACAGCGCTGTTTTCTCCAAAATCGGTAAAGTTTGTTCCGTCGGTACTCCAAGCCCAATTATGGGAGCTAAAACCTGTGCTTGTACCTCTTGTGGCGAAGCTAATTTCGGCATTCTTCAAATCTGTCATCGAGAATTTGATGATTAGAGATTTGCCGTTGGCACTGTTATTGGCAATGGTAAGGGCTTTACCAGCAGCGGGTGTTTCTCTGGGGTCGTTTAAAACAGAGCCAGCAAAAACAGTCAACTCCGGACTTGTAGCCGTGGACAAAAACTCATCCGAACCATTGGTTCCATCAAGATAGATTACTGAACTGGTATTTCCGATATCGGCATTTATAACATTTGCCGTTTCGTCAGCCTCCAATAACTCATCAAACGACCAAGCCGAAACAAGGATTTGCTGAGAAAAAAGAGTGGCAAAAGGAAATAATAACAGAAATAAAAATGGATAAAACTTTTTCATAATGTTGATATTTTAGATAAAACAATAATACTTGCACAAATATAAAAAGTTTTAATAAATAACTCAAGTCTTTTATGTCATTTTTTTTATATTCAAAAACCACACATTTGTATTTAACCTATTCATTTGGCAAGAATTACATTCTAATTTCCACAAAGCTTATCTAAAATAAATAAACTTTGTTCTTTGTTTTGGTAAAAAGCATTAACTTTGGAGACTGAAAATAAAAAACAAATTTATATTGTCATGAAAAAAACATTTTTATTGTTTAGCATTTTATCAATCTCATTTTTTGCAATTTCTCAACCCAACTGGTCATGGGTGAAGAGTGCTGGAGCTTCTGGCGACGACCAAGCTGTTTCCATAAGTCGCGATTCGCAGGGCAATGCCTTTGTAACGGGTCATTTCAACGGAACGGTTTCTTTTGGCTCGGGTAATAGTTTAATTTCTTCTGGTGGCAGCGATATGTTCATTGCACGCTACAACAGCAATGGCGGTTTTATGTGGGCTAAAAAAGCGGGTAGCAACGCCGACGACAAAGGTTTGGATATTAAAGTTGATGACGAAGGAAATATCTTCGTTTTGGGATGGCATGGTGGCACAGCCTTTTTTGGAACTGAACAAATTAATAATGCCGATGGGGCTAAATCTTTTTTGGCGAAATATGACAATACTGGACAAGTTATTTGGGTGAAGAAACTTGGTGGCTATGCACGCACTTTCGACATTGACAGCGATGGAAATATTTATATTGCAGCCTCTTTTGGCGGAACAATAAAAGTTGATGACACACAGATAACAGCCAATGGCTACGACGATGCATGGTTGGGCAAATTCAACTCTTCGGGCAGCTTACAGTGGATAAAAAGGATGTATGGCTCCAATGGATATGAAACTCCAATTTCTTTGACAATTTCTCACGATGGACACCCTTTGCTATTGGGCAGAATTAGCGGTGCATGCTCCTTTGAAGGTGTCAGCTCATCCATAGCAAACTCTGGTGGTCAAAATCAGCAAGATATGTTTTTGGTAAAATATAATAGTAATGGAAACTTTGGGTGGGTAAAACAATTCACAAGTACAACTTCCACCGAAAGCACCAGCAACACACTTATTTGCGATAATGGTGGAAATATTTATTTTACAGGGACTTTTTCCAACACCCTGAATATTGGGTCACATTTAATTACAAGCAAAGGAAGTAGCGATGCCTTTGTGGCAAAACTTTCGTCAGATGGCGAAACTGCCCACTGGGTAAGCACCATAGCCACAACTAAGGCCGACGGTGCCACTGGTATTGGTTTGGACGGAAGTGGAAATGTTTATATTTCGGGCTTCTATTCCGACACCCTAAGCATAGGAAATATTTTGCTTGCCAACCCAGGAACTATGGGGGCTTTTGTGGCTAAATTTAATAACAATGGTGAATTTCAATGGGCAAAACCAGCCAATAGCACAGGCTCAGATGCAGCATTGGGGATACACGTTGTTTCGGATGGCTCCGCCTTGGTTTGCGGAAGATTTAGCAATAGTGCCAACTTCCACGGAACAGAAATTAGTAGCCAGGGAGGCTATGACATCTTTGTTGCAAAATCGGAAATAACATTCACACCACCACTAAAAGCACTTTTCACAGCCAGCCAAACTGATGTTCCTCAAGGTAGCACAGTGCAGTTTACAGACCAATCTACTGGCTCGCCAAGCACATGGACATGGACAATTGAGGGCGTTACACCCTCTGTTTACGATTCTCAAAACCCCAGTGTTACATACAGCACCGTTGGAACATATGACGTAAAATTGGAGGTTAGCAACCTATACGGCGAAACCAGCACTTTAAGCAAAACTGCATATATTAATGTAACCCCATACGTTAGTCCTTGCAATGCCATAAAATTTGATGGAATTGACGATTACGTAGATTGTGGAAATAGATCTACCCTTAGATTACAATCCAACTTCACCATCGAAGCATGGATAAATCCAGAGGCAGAACAGGGCTTCCCCCTTGCATTTATGAACCTAACCGATGATTATAAAAATGGATATGGTTTTGGTTATGTCAATGGCAAATTAAGATTCTTGGTTCACCCACTGTCGATGGATGTAGCAGAATGGGAAGATTTACCTGGGGCAAATATTCCTTTAGACACATGGAGCCACGTGGCAGGAACCTACGACGGGAAAGAGATAAAATTCTACCTAAACGGTCAATTAGTGGAGTCAAAAACAACATCCAATATGGTTCAGGGTATTTTGTGGAACTCTCTTCCTACGGGGCTATACTTGGGTAGATATATGGCCACAACACCCGCAGATGCAGCATATTTTAAGGGTGCAGTTGATGATGTTAGAATTTGGAGAACAGTGAGAACTGAACAGCAAATTGCATCAACCTATGATGCCAAATTAGTTGGTAACGAACAAAATCTTTCAGCCTATTGGCCTCTAAACGAAGGCGAAGGTACCACAGCAATTGATGCCACAGCAAACGCCTTTGTTGCAAATCTGAAAAATGGACCTCAATGGATAGCCTCAAACACTGCCTGCTGGGGTGTGGGAATTGACGAAAATCAAAATAATAAATACAATGTATATCCCAATCCCACTAACAACTTTATATATATTGACAATATTAGCGAAATTAGCACCATAGAAATATTTGATATAAAAGGACAAAAACTTGAAAGTGTAGATGCAAATAAAGCTTCTTTGAAAATTGATATTAGCAATTTCAATAATGGAATTTATCTACTAAGAATTACTAACAGTTCTGGGACAGCAATACATAAAATTATAAAACAATAAAAATATTAAGCTAAGTGATGGAAGGCAATACTGAGAAAAAAAAGAGGAATAAATTAGCAGAAGCTCAACTTGATTTAAGTGCATACGGCAAAATACCGCCACAGGCACTTGACTTGGAAGAGGCAATTTTGGGGGCACTTATGCTTGACCAAGATGCTGTAACAAATGTGATAGACCTTGTTAAAGAGGATATGTTTTACAAAGAGGCACACCGAAAAATATTCTCTGCCATACATGCACTTTTTGCCGACTCGCAACCCATTGACATTCTGACAGTTACCAACCAACTAAAAAAACAAGGCGAACTTGACATTGTGGGTGGACCATATTATATTGCGTCTCTTACAAACCGCGTTAGCTCATCGGCTAACATCGAATTTCATGTTAGAATTATTATTGAAAAGCACATTCAACGCGAACTTATTCGTGTTTCAAACGATGTGATTTCACAAGCATATCAAGACACTACCGATGCACTACAACTTTTAGATAGAGCTGGACAGGAGCTTTTTAATATTGCCGAACACAACTTCCGCAAAAGCCATAGCGATATGAAATCGCTAATTCACTCAGCTTTAAAAAATATTGATGCTGCTCGCCAACATGAGGACTCTCTCAGAGGAGTACCTTCTGGTTTTACCGACTTAGACAGAATTACTTCTGGCTGGCAAAAATCCGACCTAATAATTATTGCCGCCCGACCCGGGATGGGAAAAACTGCCTTTGTGCTTTCAATGGCACGAAATATGGCAATCCAATTTGATAGACCCATAGCAATATTCTCTCTAGAAATGTCATCGCTGCAATTGGTTACACGTTTGATTTCTGCCGAAAGTCAAATTAGCAACGAAAAGCTAAAATCAGGCAAATTGAGCGAACAAGAGTGGGCAATGTTGAGCCAAAGAATAGAACCCCTAAACGACTCTACAATACTAATAGATGACACCCCTGCACTGCCCGTTTTCGACCTAAGGGCAAAGTGCAGAAGATTTAAGCAACAATATGATATTCAATGTGTTATCATAGACTATCTCCAACTTATGTCCGGACAAATTGACGACAAAGACAAAGGCAGAGGAAATCGCGAACAAGAGATTAGTGTTATTTCTCGCTCACTGAAAACTTTGGCTAAAGAGTTAGATATTCCCATCATTGCACTATCGCAACTGAATCGTGGTGTTGAAACCCGAACTGGTAGTAAAAAACCCGTTCTTGCCGACTTACGTGAGTCGGGTGCCATTGAGCAAGATGCTGATATGGTGCTGTTTATCTATCGTCCAGAATATTACAAAATTGATACTTTTGCCGACGGAACGCCCTCACAAAATATGGCTGAAATTATCATTGCAAAGCACAGAAATGGTGCATTAGACGATGTTAAATTGAGATTTATACCCCATTTGGCAAAATTTGAAAATGTATCATCTCTAGATTTTGACGATATGTTGGGACCAAATCATAGCTTTGACGAGTCGTCAAACTCATTTATAATTCCATCTAGTATGAATACTGAAAGTGATACTGAAGTTACTGAATTTTAAATCCTAAAATAAAAATGAAAGCAAAATATAAAATCATTCTAACCACTGCAATTATTTTATTTTTTATACAAAATGTGCAGGCTGCTTTTATTTTTATCCCCATGGATAACACCCAAAAAAATCACTTAAAATCGTACGGGATTGCCTATTGGACACTACAAAGAGACGTTGAAATCAAGTGGTTGCTGAATTATAAAGGTGGTAGTTTTTTAATTCCGCAATACACAGAAATAGAAAATGAATGTAAAATCCGAGATGTTTCTTACCAAATTATTGCCGACGTTCAGGCTCAGTCTATCTTAGCTGAAATAGAATCCTTAGAGTCAAACACCACCGCCATAAAACTGGTAAAAGCACCCAAAATAGCCGTCTATTCACCCAAAAGCAAACTTCCGTGGGACGATGCCGTTACCTTAGCCCTTACCTATGCCGAAATTCCCTACGATGTAATTTATGACGAAGAGGTTCTTAGCGGGGTTTTGCCAACCTACGACTGGCTACATCTCCATCACGAAGACTTTACAGGGCAATATGGTAAATTCTGGGCAAGCTATCGCAATACGCAATGGTACAAAGATGATGTTGCCGAAAATGAAGCCACAGCCCGAAAAATGGGATTTTCGAAGGTATCGCAACTGAAATTGGCAGTAGCATTGAAAATTCGTGATTTTGTGGCTGGAGGCGGATATATGTTTGCCATGTGCTCGGCTCCCGACAGCTTTGACGTTGCCCTTGCAGCCGAAGGTGTGGATATTTGTGATACCGAATTCGATGGGGACCCCATGGATCCACAGGCACAACAAAAATTGGACTTTAGCAAAACATTTGCTTTCACAAACTTCAACATAGTTACCAATAAGTATGAGTACGCCATTTCCGACATCGACACCGACCCCCGAAAACACCTCAGCAACAAAAACAACGACTACTTTACACTTTTTGAATTTTCAGCAAAATGGGATCCAGTGCCCACAATGTTAACCCAATCACACGAAAGAGTAATACGTGGGTTTATGGGTCAAACCACAGCATTCAGAAAAGATAAAATAAAATCAAATGTGATTATTTTGGGCGAAAGTCCACAATTCAATACAGTTAGATATTTGCACGGCGAATATGGAAAAGGCACATTCTCTTTCTACTCCGGACACGACCCCGAAGACTATCAGCACTTTGTGGGCGACCCTCCCACCGAACTTGAGCTACACACAAACTCCGCCGGATATAGACTTATTCTCAATAATGTACTTTTCCCTGCTGCGAAAAAAGAGAAACAAAAAACATAAAAACAAGGCTATGAAAATCAAAACGCCTATTTTCATACTGTTATTATTAGCAATTAGTTTTAACAGCTTTTCCCAAAACACAAACAAATATTGGGTGTTTTTGAGTGATAAAAATGGAACTGTTTTCAATCCTTTGGAATATTTTGATGCCAAAGCAATTGAAAGAAGAATATTGGCAAACATCCCCATTGACCACATTTCTGATTATCCCCTTAGGGAGGATTATACTCAAAAAATTGACCAATTGGTGGAAAAATCGGGATATGGAAGCAGATGGTTTAACGCAATTTCGGTTGATGCTACTGAACAGCAAATTTTAGAAGTTTCAAAGCTTGATTTTGTTACAGATATTCAGATGCAAAACATAAGTTTTCATTTGTGCAACTTTGAAGAAGATCATAGCAACACCTCCGATGACTGGCTTGCCGAAGCTCAGATTGCAATGATGCAAGGAGAACTTTTTCAAAAAAACGATATTACAGGCAAGAGCATTAGAATAGCCATATTCGATGGAGGTTTTCCCAAAGTAGACACTCACAAAGCATTTGAACATGTTAGAGAAAACAATAGGATTATCAAAACTTGGGACTTTCCCAAAAAGAGAGAGAATGTATATAGCAATCATTCACATGGTTTGATGGTTATGTCTAATATTTGTGGAATATACAACAACAAAACTATAGGCCTCGCCACCGAAAGCGAATTTCTGTTGGCAAGGACAGAAGTCAACAGCGAACCTTTTGCTGAAGAAGAGTGGTGGCTTGCAGCCGCAGAATGGGCCGACAAAAATGGTGCACATATAATAAACAGCTCCTTGGGCTATACCTATCACAGATATTTTCCAGAACAAATGGACGGACAAACAAGCTTGGTAGCCCGTGCCGCTACTATGGCTGCAAAAAAGGGAATGCTGGTTGTAAACGCCATGGGCAACGATGGCACTAATTCGTGGAAAGCCATAGGAACGCCCGCCGATGCCGATAGCGTACTTTCTGTTGGTGGCATAAGCCCCGAAAATTTTCATAAAATTAATTTTAGCTCCTTTGGTCCCACAGCTGATGGACGAAGAAAACCCAATGTGATAAATAGTGGTACAGCTAAGGTCGCTTCTAAAAATGGCATTACAACAGCTTCTGGCACATCTTTTGCTACACCGCTCACAACTGGATTTGTAGCCTGCGTATGGCAAATGTTTCCAGAAAAAACTAATATGGAAATCTTCGAGATGATTGAAAAATCAGGAAGTTTATATCCATATTACGATTATGCACACGGCTTTGGAGTGCCACAAGCATCATATTTCACTGAGTCAAATGTTCAAAAAAACAGGGAACCCAGCTTCGAAATAAAGATTGATGAAAATAATAAAGTCTTAAATGTACAACTATCTAAAACTTACTCCAATATTGATGAGTCTTTTGTAAATAAAAAAACTGAATATTATTTATACTACCACATTGAAAATGAAGATGGGAAACTTTCAAAGTATGAGCTAATAGACGTTACTCGCAATGATTCCTTTGAAATAGATTTTAAAGATGCCAAAAACAAATCCACCATTAGGGTGCTATACAAAGGCTATATTTATGAATATAATGTAAAACAATAGAGTATGAAAAAGAGATTATTTTCTACAGTTTTAGTAGTATTTTTATTTTCTTATTTTACGGTTTATGCCCAAAAACCAATATTAAGCGAATATCCTGAAGATTTGTACGTGAAAAATATATGGGGAAAAAATCGTTTGCACAACCTATCTGTAAATATTGGATTTGGTAGCTATATCAATATTAACGAAGCTGAGGAGCTAAAAGTGTATCCTGTTAGGTCCAATTCTTCTCATGTTGGTCTTCGCTATAAACTGCGTTTTTGCAACTTTTATGCTTGGGGATTAGACCTAAATTGGAACACTTCAAATTATAGTATAAAGCAAAATTCAAACAATATATTTCCCGACACACTAACGCATCATAAAGAAAATTTCAACTTTCATAATATTGGTTTAGGATATTATAATCGCTTCAATTTTGATGTAAAAAGAGGTAATATAATTGGCAAATATTTAGATATTGGCATTTGGGGAAATTGGCGATTCAGTGCACAGCATACTTTTGTTGACAACTTTGAAACCCCACAACATGGAGCCTATAAATCTAGAACCCAATTAAGCGAGCTAAACTATCTAACCGACTTCCATTGGGGTGTTAATGCACGTTTGGGAATAAATAGTTTTGTAATTTTTGCCAATTACAGAATGTCTGATTTATTAAATTCAAAATATAACTTCGAACCCACTCCATTGGTAATTGGGATTGAAATAGATATTCCATTAGAATTTTAATTTTCAAGAATAAAGATAGAGTAGCAAGCTATTCAAACATTATTCTCTCTATGTAATCCTTATAATCATTAATGGCAAGATTTATAATTACCTGAGCTTCTTCCCTACTATAAACCTTACTAATTTCGCATTTTTTCACCACTTCGCCAGGCATACCTTTATAGGTTAAAAAATAGTGTTTTAGTCTATTTATAACCGTTTCGGGCAATTCGGATACATCTTTGTAGTGCGAATAAACTGCATCATCCTTCAGCACAGCAATAATTTTATCATCAGCCTGATTACCATCTACCATATTAAATCCGCCAATGGGAATAACGCGGGCTATAACGTCGCCGTGGGCAACATCTTTCTCCGTTAAAACACAAATATCAAGAGGGTCGCCGTCGCCAATAATATCCACTCTTCCGTAGGTTTTGGCACTCACTTTCCCCACTCTTTTACCACAATATGTTTGTGGAATAAAACCATATAGAGCTGGCAAAATGCTAGAAAATTTATGTGGCCTGTCAATGGTTAAATATCCTGTTGCCTTATCAATTTCATACTTAACTGTATCGGTGGAAACCATCTCAATAAAGCAGACAATTTCTTCGGGAGCCTCATTACCAATATCAATTCCATGCCAAGGGTGTGCCTTGTGTCTTAGTCCTAATAATTTCCCAATTGGGTCTAAACTTTTTGCCATAATACTATAATATTTATTCTTTATAAACGTAATTTTTATATATTTGTTTGCAAAATTAAGCATTTCACACAAAACAAAGCATGGGTAAAATCCTAAAATTATTAATAAGAACTAAAAAAAGCACACTAATTTTCTCATTTTTGATTTTAACTAATCTTGTTTGCTTTGGTCAAGACTATTCTATTTCTGGAAAAATCTTCGACTCCAACAGCAAAGAGCCTTTGGCATTTGTCAATATTGCAGCCAACGACGGCAAGCAGGGTGTTACAAGCTCAATTGAGGGATATTTTAAGCTAAATTCCAATGTACCCATCGATTCTATAAGATTTAGCTACGTGGGCTATTTTCCTAAAACTATCTATAAAGATGATTTAAAATCGGGAAAAATTGAGGTAGCCCTGCAAAAACAAAGTTTAGAATTGCAAGAAGTTGTTATACTTCCCGGAGAAAATCCAGCCCATAGAATAATTCAAAAAACCATCGATAACAGAAATATAAATAATCCACTAAAAAACAGCTCTTTTAGCTACACTTCATACAATAAAATGATTTTTACTTCGGATATTGTTGGCGATACGACTTTGGCTGTGCCAAAAGATTTACCCGATTCGCTAAAAACACCGAAACAGCAATTGTACGAATTTCTCAACGAGAAACATCTATTTATGATGGAAAATGTAAATCAGAGAATATTTAAAGCTCCCTCAAATAACTATGAAAAGGTAATAGCCTCAAAAGTCTCTGGCTTTAAAGACCCATTTTTCACCATTATAAATACACAAATTCAAGGCATTTCATTTTATAATGAGCTATTTGTAATTTTGGATAAAAAGTATGTAAATCCCATTAGTAGAGGAAGCACGTCTAAATACTTTTTCTTGATGCAAGACACTCTATATCAGAATCTTGACACAGTTTTTGTAATATCTTTCAGACCTCGAATAAACACCAACTTTGATGGTTTGGAGGGTCTATTATACATCAATACAAATGGCTATGCTTTGCAAAATGTTACGGCAAAACCACACAGAGATGAAAAGGGAATTTCTGTTAATATACAACATCAATATGAACTTATTGATAATAAAAAATGGTTTCCGGTTCAACTCAACACCGAACTCTATTTTAGTAATGTAAGCCTTAACAATGTTGGGCAAATTGTAGCCAAAGGCTGGAGCTATATCACTGATATAGAGATAGATCCGGAACTAAAACGACGAGATTTTGGCAATGCAGAATTAGATTTAGATGTGGTTTCGGAGAGAGAAAGTGGCAAGATTTTAGAGAAATACAGGGTGCAACCACTAACAAAACAGGAAGAAGAGACCTATGTTTTAATTGACAGTTTGAGTAAAGAAGCAAACTTAGAAAAACATATGGGCACCGCCAAAACCCTTATGACTGGGTTTATTCCCATCTCTATTTTCAACTTGCAGTTGGATAAGTTCTACAGGTACAACCACTACGAGCAATCACGCTTGGGCATTGGATTTATGACCAATCGTAAACTACTGAAAAACATCTCCTTTGGTGGATATATTGCCTACTCATTTGGGAATAAATATCTAAATTATGGAGGAACTTTGGAGACATATTTCAATAGAAAAAAGTCTTTCAAAGGCGAATTAATTTACAAATTTGATGTATTGGAAGATGGAAATTTACCACTACATTTCGACAATAGTTCGTTATTGGATTTCAGCCTATATCGACATTTATATATAAATCGATTTAATCATCACAGACAAATTTCATACACTGTTTCGGGTAAGCCAAACAAGCGACTTACGCTATTGGGCTCAATTTCGCATCAGGAAATATTTCCCGGTTACGACTACAATTATACCAACTTAGAAAACAATCAAATTTTCAGCAAAAACCACATTGCAACACTGGCAGAAGCTACTATTGGAGTGCGATATGCATACAACGAACAAATTTTTGCCAACGATGGATTTATGTTTGTTACAAATTCTGATTATCCAGTTTTTACTTTGCAAATTACCCACGCTTTTCCAAACATTTTGGGTAGCGACTACGAGTTCAACAAAATTGATGCAACATTCTCATATGCCTACCGTTGGAAATATGTTGGCAAAACTTCTCTATTTCTCAAAGCTGGATATATCGACAGGGCTTTGCCACAATGGGGAACCTACGCCTTTGCCTCAAATTTGAACAAAGAATATATTTTTGCCTCGCAATCTTTTTCCACAATGCCATTCAACAAATATTATGCTTCCCAGCACGTAAATCTGTTTTTCACTCACAACTTCGGCAAAAGTTTAATTCGTAAAAAGTATTTCAAACCCGAGCCCAGCATACACCAAAACATCGGATTTGGCTGGAATCATAAAGCTAATTTCTCTTCAAATATTTCCACTACAGCACCCGAAAAGGGCTATTTTGAAACGGGGATAATGATAAATAATATTATAGATTTGGGAATGTATTCCATCGGTGCAGGTGCATTTTATTGCTATGGCGACTACGCCTCTTCGGAAATATTGAGTAATTTTGCCTTCAAATGGGGCATTTCTTTTCCAATTAATTAAAAACAATGACTAACAGACTGATACTAAGCATCTTACTTTCACTACCAATATTTTTATTTCCTCAAAGTGAAACCACCGAAAAAGGAAACTTCGATATTGAGAAGATTGAGAAAATAAATCACTTTTTCGACAGCTTGAATTTAAAATACAAAGCAAGCTATATTGAAAAAGAGATTAAGCGAATTCAAAAGCAGAATAAATTTAATGGAGTTGTTTTTGTTGCTCGCAACAACCATGTTTTTTATCACGATGCACACGGATTTGCCAATTATAAAACAAAGCAAAAGTTAGATACAAACTCAATTTTTGAACTTGCCTCCGTATCTAAGCAGTTTACTGCCATTGCAATTCTGAAACTTTATGAAGAAGGAAAATTAGATTTGAAAGATAGTGTTCAAAAATTTATACCTTGTTTTCCATATAAAAAAAGGACAGTACATCATCTTTTGTGCCATAGGACTGGCTTACCCGATTATTTTAAATTTTCACATGGCGTTTGGCCCAATAAAGATTCGCTGATGCGAAACGACGATTTGATAGACATACTTTGCAAAAAGAAATATAGAGCACAGTTTTGGGTCAACACTAAGCACAAATATTCCAATACTGGATATGTGGTTTTAGCCTCCATTGTGGAAGCTGTTAGCGGTCAGAAATTTAATGAATATTTGGACGAAAACTTTTTTAAACCCCTGAAAATGAACAGCACTTTTGCTGGCGAAGCTCCTGAAAATCTCAAAAAAAGACTTACCAACGGACATGCCAAATGGTATGGACTTCGTGAAAAAAGTTTTATGGACGGCTGTTTGGGCGACAAAGGTGTTTGGTCCACAACCCACGATTTAAACATCTGGAGTAATGCCGTTTTTAGTGGACAAATTATCAGCGACTCACTACTGCATCTTGCCACCACACCCAAAAACCCAGATATGATAGCAGAATATAATTATGGTTATGGGTATAGATTGGGTAAAATTTATGACAATCAAAATTTAGTATTTCACGGTGGACTTTGGGGAGGATTTAACACTCTGTTTATCAGACGACTACAAGACAAAATCAACATAATAGTTCTGAGCAACTTAGATAACAAAAGCTTTAGGCAACAGAGCGGAAAATGGATTGAAATAATTGAGCAATTGTAGAATGTTTTTAAAATTTACTTAGATGAAAAAGGGATTTATATTACTACTTATTGTATTTATAGTAAACTCAAATATTTTTGCCCAGCAAGCTTTTGTCCACGATAAATCAGACGGATACATACCTCCACAAGAACCCGAAGTTCAGCAGAAACTGGACACATGGCAAGACCTAAAATTTGGTGTTCTTTTTCACTGGGGATTATATTCCGTTCCTGGAATTGTAGAATCTTGGTCAATCTGTTCTGAAGATGTGGAATGGATTTCGCGAGACACGACAATGACCTACGAAGAGTACAAAAAATGGTATTGGGGTCTGAAAGATGAATTTAATCCAACAGATTTTAATCCAGACCAATGGGCATCGGTGATGGAAAAAGCAGGTATGAAATACGTAATTTTCACCACAAAACATCACGATGGCTTCAATATGTTTGACACAAAACAGACAGATTTTTCCATTGCAAACGGACCATTCAAAAACAACCCTAAAGCAGATGTAGCCAAATATGTTTTTGAGGCATTTCGAAAAAAAGACTTTATGATTGGTGCCTATTTTTCTAAACCAGACTGGCACTCGCAATACTATTGGTGGGACCGCTTTGCAAGTCCAAACCGAAGTGTAAATTACAAAATTGAACGACACCCCCAACGTTGGGAAAAATTCAAAGAATTTACATATAATCAATTAAATGAAATCACCTCCCAATATGGAGATATTGATATACTTTGGTTGGATGGCGGATGGGTTTCGGCACCTAGTCAAGATATTGATATGGATAATATTGCAAAGATGGTTAGAAAAAATCAGCCGGGAATACTGATTGTGGACAGAACTATTCAAGGGAAATATGAAAACTATCAAACTCCAGAGCGTTCAATTCCCGAAACTCAATTGCCATATCCTTGGGAAAGCTGCATTACATTGAGCAACGACTGGGGTTGGGTGCCCAATGCCCCATACAAATCGGCACAACAAGTAATAAATATGCTTGCAGAAATTACCGCAAAAGGCGGATGTTTGCTTTTGGGAGTTGGACCCACAGCCCAAGGCATTATTGAGACTCCTGCCGTTGAACGTCTTGAAAAAGTTGGAGAATGGCTCAAAGTTAACGGAGAAGGAATTTACAATACTCGTATCACAAAAAACTACAATAGTGGCAATATTTGGTTTACTGCCAATAAAAATAATAAAACCATTTATGCCATCTATGCACTCCCCGAAGGAGAAACACTGCCAGAAAATATCCATTGGGAAGGAAACCCACCTAAAAAAGGCACAAAAATGACACTTTTGCAAAATAACAAAAGGATGAAATGGAGTACAAAAAATGGTAAAACGACTGTTATTCTACCAAAAATACTGAAACAAGAGCCATTAGTTTTGAAATTTGATATGGACTAAGACATAGCTTTGTGAAAAATTTCCTACAGTTTTCTTTTTGTTATTATAATTTTCCAATGGTCTTCATCAAACTTGGCTCTATATATTTCTAATGCTCTGATATAGTTCTCCTTAGCCAATTTGGCATTAGCTCTTTTTTCATAAATATCACCCTTTGCAACATAAATATCTGCAAAAACATCATGATTTTCCTTAAAGATGTCTTTGTACATTGACATTGCAATATTTATATTATTTTCTGCTTCTTCAAGTTTGTTCTCTTTTGCTTGCATAATGCCGTAATTCAAATATACGGAGGCTATAATGGGTGAGTTGCCGTTAAAAATTTGCTCACACATGTTCAACGACTTCCGAAACAGTGAATCGGCTGTTTTATAACTTCCTCTACCACCCTCAATATTAGCCAACCCGCCCAAAGCAACGGCCGTTTCCAAGCTGTTTTCAAAACCAAATTGCTTGTTTAAATTAATCTCATTTTTAAAAAGTGAATCGGCGGTATTTATATTTCCTAAACCATAGTTTACGTTTGCCAAACTATTTTGCAGACCTATTATTTGATAATTTTTCGACTCCAAACTACCCAATATAAAAGGGATAGTTTCATCATATAATTGCTTTGCTTCATCGAATTTTGAGAGTTTGATTTTAAGCGAAGATAATTTTATCTTTAAAACTGAAAGATTGAAAATTTCGCTATTTAAAGAGTGTTCATAAATCCCTATTGCCTGTTGGCAGAGACTTTCAGCTTCTTTATAATCTCCTGTTGTGTGTTTTAAATCAGCTAAAATATCTAAAAACTTAACATAATTTTGTCTCTGCGTATCATGCAAGTTTTCTAAAATCTTCATTCCCGCACTAATATATGATTCTGCTTCATCATATTGGGCTTGCATCAATTTTATTTTGCTCAATAAAAAATTGCATTCTACAATGCCATAACTATCATTTTTTGAATTGTTTTCAAAGCAACTTAATGACTCTTTTAGCTTAAGCTCCGATTTTGGGAAATCATTTAAAGCTAACAAACAATGCCCCTGAAGCTGCTTTATTTGGCAAAGCTCTATACTTTTATCCATCGCATACTGATATGCTTTATCAGCGTACGTTAATGCCTCTTTAAATTTTCCTTGCCAAGCAAAGTTGTATCCTAAAAGAATATAGTTTTTTGCTAAATCTTCTCTACTTTTCTCGTTTTTACTATCTTTTTCTAAGATTGAAATTGCTCCAAGAAACATATTTTCAGAATTTTGATAATTAGCACCTGACATCTGCGAAATTCCAAGATTTTGCAATAGCAACGCATAGTCTCGATTCTTTTTGCCCACTATGCTATCATACATTTCAATTGCCTCTACGTGAAGCGAATCAGCCATAGAAAGTTGATTTAAGTTTCTGTGTGTCATTGCAATATTATTTAACGACCAAATCTCCTCCTCTTTCCAATAAGCCGAAGAGCTTTGACTGGCAAGCAAATAATTATGTGCTATTTGATAATTTTGAAGCGCATTGTCAAATTTTTTATTGTCAAATTCTACATCTGCTTTACACCTATATGCTTTATATAAGTTTAAATATGTAATGCCGATTTTATGTGCCTCAGTATCATCTAAAACCTCATTTTCACCTTCATCAACTCCAAGCCATAACTTTCCTGCTTTGTGAGCCTTTAGGGCATAATTTATCGCTTCATCACAATTATTATTTTTGTATGCTTTTTGAAAATCACTAATATAATCAAACATTAAAACATTGTTTTCTATATGCTTATCGCCATAATTTAGCATTTTCAGAAAATGACGAAAAGGCTTATTGGAAGTATATGGCACGTAGATAAAAAACGAGCTTATTAGCAGAATTATAATACTTCTTTTAAAAATATTTTTCATGCTAATACCTATTTCATTTCTACTTCTAATTATATACAAAATCAGAAATAGACATAAAGCTCCATTTAGAACTGGAAAAAGATAAAACCACTTAGAAAAAATCACTTTAACTATGAATGGTATAGGCATTATGGACAGCCCAAAAGCCAAGCCAGCAAGGATGGATAATGATATTTTTTTGCTCTCTTTAGCAGCTAAAATCCAGTAGCCTCCAATAATATATGAAAATGCTAAAGCCCACACTGACAGAAACAAAAACAGCTTTATCGATGTGTTTGACACAAAAAACTGTAATGCAAAACTTATTATTACAAGTAAAATTAATACCTTTTCGTAGCGTTTCATATTGTTTTGGTTTTAATAATGCAATTATACAAAATAAAGATTATCTATTTCAAGATAGCAAAATAAGTGGGGATATCTCGTCTAACTTCTTCTATAGAGACTTCTAATATTTATTTTTCAAAAACAAGCTTAATACATCATATAATATATATTTATTACCTTACTATATTTACATATTATATGATATATTGTTATGGCAAAAAACACAATGGGTACTAAATTACCCCGAAAGTTGGAACAAAAAATGTCGATTGTGGGCGAGCAGATAAAGCTGGCACGTTTGAGACGCAATTTAAGTATGGCACAAGTGGCAGAGAGGGCAAGTTGTTCATCGCTCACATTGTCGCGAATAGAGAAAGGCTTATCCACGATTTCCATTGGATTTATCTTCGAGTTCTTTATGCACTTCAATTAGAAGATGATATTTTATTACTTGCCAAAGAGGATAAATTGGGCAAAATGCTTCAAGATTTGAATTTAATTAAGCTCGAGCGAGCATCTAAAAAAAACAATCATAAAAAGAATTAGGTTTAACGGATGTTTCCTGACTTGTACCTTTTAG
>LSQX01043732.1_pt1 | contig 33775 bp, 46 predicted proteins | sample 654561 | NCBI WGS metagenome assembly LSQX01 (sample SAMN04489861, study PRJNA283612) | anaerobic digester metagenome | isolation source: 4 biogas reactors fed with cattle manure at either 37C or 55C with and... | place: Denmark: Kongens Lyngby | collected 2014 | reverse complement strand
CAACTTCAAGGGCATCAAGAACCTTGACCTCCCCTTCGAAGGCCGCAGTGCCACCGTTGCCGGCAGGAACGCCACGGGCAAAACCTCCGTTTATGACGCTTTCCTGTGGCTGCTGTTCGGCAAGGACAGCAGCGGCGCCTCCCGGTTTGATGTCAAGCCCCTGGATGCTGCCGGCGAGCGCATCACCGGCCTGACCACCGAAGTGGAGGCCCGGCTGACCATTGATGGCAAGCCCGTCACCCTCAAGCGCGCACTCATCGAAAAGTGGCGCAAGGTTGTCGGCAGCCCCGATCCCATCTACGACCGGGACGAAACCGCCGCCTGGATTGATGAAGTCCCGGTGAAGCTGGAAAAGGAGTACCAGCCCTACATCCAGCAAATCTGCGGGGATGAGGAAACCTTCAAGCAGCTCACGGTGCACGGCGCCTTCATGCAGCTGCCCTGGGAACAGCGGCGCAAAATGCTGCTGGAGGCTTCCGGCAAGGATGTTGATTCGGTCATCCTGGCCAGGCCGGAGTTTGCAGGTGTTCCCTCGTTGCTGAATGGGAAAAGCCCGGAAGACACCAAGAAGCGCCTCAAGGAGCAGCAGAAGCGGTTCAACGATGAGCTGAAGCTGCTGCCCGCCCGAATTGATGAGCAGCGCCTGACCAGGCCCTCCATCACGCAGGCTGAGCTGGATGAGGCGGATAAGAACATTGCCCGGCTGCAACAGGAAGTCGACTTCCTGGATGCCCAGATGGCTGGCTCCGAGCTGGCCTACAAGAAGGCCGGTGAGCTGATCACCAAGCAGCGAGAGATATCCCAGCAGCTATCCGACCGCCAAGCAGATCTTCGCCTGCAGCACAGGCAAATCGTGTCCGACCTGTCGATGGATGTGTCCACCTTGGAGGGTGGCCTGACCTTAAAGCGCAGACTGCTTGATGGAATGATTGACAACATCAATCGCGCCCAGCAGCAAGTAATCCTGAAAACCGAAGAAAAGGACGCCCTGCTGGCTCAATGGGAAGCGGTGAATAGCACGCAATACATCCCGCCTGAGCTGGATGGCACCTGTCCTACCTGCTCCCAGCCGTACCCCGCCTTTCACCTGGAGCAGATCCGGGCTGGCCACAAGGCTGCTTTTGACGATGAGCAGGAGGCCAAGCTTGCCCGCATCAACGAGCGCGGGAAAACCATTGCCGACCAAATCCAACTCAAGCAGTCAGAAATCAAGAAATATCAGGCGGATGCAGCTGAACTGAAAGCCGAAATAGCCTCCCTTGAGGAGCAACTGGCCAACGCCAAGCAAAAGGCGGCCAACGCACCGCCCCCGCCGAACCCCGAGGACGACCCCACGTGTCGCGGCCTGCAAGCCCAGCTGGACGACATCAAGGCCGCCCTGGACACGCAGTCCTCTGATGAGGGCCGGGAGGCCTATCAGGCTATGCGCAAGGGCTTGCAGGAAGAAATCAAGGACTGGTCTGCAAAGCTTGGCCAGCAAGCCCTGATGGAGCTGGTGGACCAGCGCATCGCGGAACTGGAAACCCAGAAGAGGGATATCGGGCAGCGGTTGGCCCTGATCGACCGCGACCTGGACCTGCTGGCCGCCTATGTATCTGCCCGGTGTGAAGCCATGGAAGGCTCCATCAACGCCATGTTTGACACCATCCGCTGGAGGCTCTTCGAGCTGCAGAAAAACGGCGAGTACGCCGATGTCTGCCGAGCCACCGTGAACGGCGTCAGCTACGAAAGCACCCTCAACAATGCCGCCCGCATCAATGCTGGCATCGAGATTATCCGGGTGTTGTCCAAGGCGAAAGGCACCAGCGTTCCCTGCTTCGTTGACAACGTGGAAGCCGTGAACCGGGTGGCGCAGACAGGCGGCCAGATGATTCTGCTGCGCGTCACTGAAGATCCTGTTCTCACTCTCACAAAGGAGGCCTAAGCCATGAAAATCGAGCTTGTCACCCAGGAGGCAACCCCTTCCCTGCGCTTCACCCAGATGGTGGAACGCCAGTACTCCACCGAAGTGGGCCACCTGGACATGTCAGACCACGAGCGGCAGCTGCTTCAGCACCTGTTCATCAAGTGCGACAGCGCCTTCATCGAGGCCAACGCCAAGCAAGGCAAAGACCAGTTGCCCATCGTCTGGAAGAACATCAACATGACCAAGTTGGCCATCGATGCGGTGCACCGCATCCGGCTGGGTCTGGACGCACTCATCCCGGGTCATGTGTTCCCCATTGCCTACTTCAACAAGGACACCAAGCAGTACGACATCGACCTGCGCATCGGCTACAAGGGCGAGGCCTACTACATCCGCAAGGCCTCCATGCGCCCCATCAAGGATATCCGGGTGGAGCTGGTGTTCAGCACGGATGAGTTCATCGTCTACAAAAAGGGCCTGTCCTCCAAGGTGGAGGGCTACGACTTCAACATCAAGCAGCCTTTTGACCGGGGCGACCTGGTGGGCGGCTTTGCTTACCTGGAGTACGAGGACGACAGCGAGAACGTGCTGATTGTTCTTTCCAAGAAATCCTTTGACAAGTACCGCAGCCTGGCCAAGAGCGCCACATTCTGGAACCAGTGGTACGAGGAAATGTGTTACAAGACCCTGGTTCATCGCATCTCTGACAAGGTCACCATCGACCCGCTGAAAATCAGTGCCCAATCCATTGCCGCTGTCCAGGCGGATGTGGAGCGCCCGGAGCCGGTCGCTCTTCCCCAGCAGCCAACCGTAGTTCTTGACCTTGACCCGGATGCCCTGGCGGAGCCACAGCCTGCGGCTGAGCCCCTTGAGGTGCTGGGTGAAATACGCGACCCGGAAGAAGCGCCGGAGGCTGAGATGGAGCCAGCTGATGAAACGCCTGTGAAGGCGAAAAGAAAGCCTGCGTTCTCATGATGACCTTGCAGGTAGTGGCCACCGGCAGCACAGGCAATTGCTACATCCTGTGGAACGAAGGCCGGGCCCTGGTGCTGGATGCTGGCGTGAAGGCCAAGCGGATTATCCAGGCGGTGGGCTATGACCCCGGTCTGATTGACGCCTGCCTGATCACCCATGAGCACGGTGACCACTGCCTGGGGGTGGCCGACCTGGACGCCATCGGCGTGCCCTGCTACGGCACAACAGGTACAGCCTCCGTGGTGTCAGGGCTGCGCTCTGACGGCTACGTGAAGGACAACATCCGGGCCTTTGGTGACCTGCTGGTGTTGGACTTCCCTACACAGCATGACGCCATTGCGCCCTGCGGCTACCTGATTACCAACCGAAAGACCGGCGAGCGCTTTGTCTACATCACCGACACCCACTACCTGACCTTCAGCTTTCCCGGCGTCAACTACTGGCTGATTGAATGCAACTACATGGAAAGCCTGCTGGATGAGGACACCCCCGCCTACCTGCGCAACCGCCTGAGGCAAAGCCACATGAGCCTGGAGCGCCTGACCACCCTGTTCATTGCTGAAAACTTGACGGACTGCCGGCAGATCATCCTCTGCCACGCCAGCCAGGGCAGGTCGGACAAGACGGTCATGGTCAAAACAATTGCTGACGTCACGCGAAAACCGGTTGCAATGGCAGTGCCCGGCATCAGGTTTGACCTGAGCCTGAACCCATTCTGATAAGGAGGCGCGAACATGAAAGGCTGGCCGAAGGACCTGACCATCGGGCTGGATGGGGTGCAAAACCTCACGCTGGCCATCCTGGGCGACTTCCGGGAAGAGTTCAAGAAGCTCAAGGACACGCCGGTGGATGTGCTCATCAAAAAGCACCGCAGCCTCAGAAGTCTGGATGCCAACGCTTACGCCTGGGTGCTGATCAACAAAATCGCCGAGGCCATCACCCCGCCCATGGACAAGCAGGAAGTCTACCTGCTGATGCTTAGGCGCTACGGCCAGGGCGGGCAGGTGTCCATCCAGACCAGCCAGTTTGAAAGCGTCATCCGGGAGTTTGACTACCACAAGGTCATCGGCACCGGCATGGCTAACGGCAAGGAGTTCACTCACGCCGATGTGCTGGTCGGCAGCTCCAAGTACGACACCCGGGAAATGGCCGTCCTCATCGACGGCATCATCCAGGAGGCCCGGGACCTGGGCATCGACACGGACACGCCGGAGCAGATCGCCCGGTTTAAGGAAAGGTGGGAAGGAAAGTAATGGACCCTATCACCCTTGAATTCATCGGATGTGACAGGTGCGGCAGGCCGGTTTACGAACACGATGGCCGCCTGTACGTCGATACGGATCCGCGGCAGCATAAAGCCCCGAGGCTTTGCACCAAGCTCAGAAATGCCTTCGACGGGGAGCCTGACACCCCCATTGACCATCAGGTTCAGATCTCCTTCATCCCCCATCGGGTTACCTGGGGCATCAAATGAGCATCACCAAGCTCTGCGACTACTGCGGCCAGCCTGCCCTGTACACCGACAGTGCTGTGGTCTACGGCCGCAGCTACGGGATGATCTACTACTGCCCCCCGTGCCACGCCTGGGTTGGCGTGCACCGGGGAACCGACAAGCCTCTGGGGCGCCTGGCTAACGCCGAGCTCCGGGACTGGAAGAAAAAGGCGCACGCTGCCTTTGACCCCCTCTGGCAAGGGGGCCGCATGAAGCGGAACGCCGCCTATGCCTGGCTGGCCCAAAAGCTGGGCATCCCCGAGAAACAGACGCACATTGGCATGTTCGATGTCCGGTTATGCCAGCAGGTCGTCAGGATCTGCACCAACGAAAGGAGTTAGACCATGGAAAACACCAACATCCCCGCCCCCATCCTGCAGCTTCGCCAGGACGACGTGGTGGCCATTCCCCTGGAGCGCTACGAGGAGCTGATTGAGTTTGAGACCCGCCTGGGCATGCTGCGCAAAATGCGCTTCATCGAAGTGGTTCAGAACAACAGCACCTACATCCAGTCCGGGGACTTCGTGCTCGGCGGGATGGTCCTCGAAGCCCTGCTGTCCAACCAAGACAAGGCCAAACAGCCCCAGGAGGCCGCCGATGGTTAAGGCTGCCGCATGGACGCCGCATCAACTGGCGCTCCTTAAAAAACACTACCCCCACGAGCGCTCCATCGATGTTGCCAAGCGTATCGGGCGAACTAAATCAGCAGTAGACCACATGGCAAGCAGGCTGAAAATTGGTAAGGATCCGGCGTCCATGTATCGAATCAAGGCAAAAGCCATGAGAGGGGCTGCCTCCGGAAACTTCAAGGGCTACCGTCGCAAAACATCCAAAGGCTATGTCACTCTCTATCGCCCTGGTGAAGAAGGAACTGACAAAAACGGAATGATTATGGAGCATCGATACCTCATGGCACAACACATAGGCAGGCCTATTGCTCCAGATGAAGCGGTTCATCACATCAATGGCGTCAAGACAGACAATCGCATTGAAAACCTCCGACTGATGGATTTTGGCGAACACTCAGCACTTCATAACAAAGAGAGGAACAAGCAAGCAGTATGAATCGCATTTTCTTAATCGGAAATTTGTGCAGGGATCCTGAGCTTCGCTCCACCCAGGCAGGCGTGGCGGTCTGCACCTTCACCGTGGCGGTCAACCGCCGCAAGCAGGGCGCCGAGGCCGGCCAGCAGGAAGCCGATTTCTTCCGGGTCACCACCTGGCGGCAGATGGCTGAGAACTGCAACCGCTACCTGGCCAAGGGCCGCAAGGTTGGCGTCACCGGCACCCTCACCATGCAGGCCTACACCGGCAACGATGGCATGCAGCGCAACAGCCTGGAAGTGCAGGCCGATGAGGTCGAGTTCCTCACGCCCCGCTCCGAACAGGGGGCCGCACCTGGCGGATATGCGCAAGCGCCTCAGCAGTCCGCTGACGCCCAGGCCGGCTTTGTTCAGGTCGAGGATGATGACCTGCCCTTCTGAATGACCCAGCGGGGNNGGGGGCGCTAGCCCCGCCCCCGCATTTGACCAATCACCGCCAGGGCTGGCAATTCCCTGGCAGAAAGAGGAAACCGTGAAAGTGATTATCAAGAAGCCCGGCTGCATCGGCCAGGCGAAAGACATCGCCAACACCCTGGAGGCCCTGCAGGCCGAGGTCGGCGGCTACATCGAAACCGTCACCATCAATAGCAGGCTCGTGGCCATCGTGCACGAGGAAGGCCGTCTGATCGGCCTGGACCCCAATGTACTGGGCCTGGTTGGCACCATCGTGTTTGTCGGCGCACCCACAGACGATCTCCCGGACGAGTTCGCAGACATCGACGACCAGTCGGCGCAGCTGCTGGAAGCGGGCTACATCCCCGTGGAGAGCAAGGGCAACGCCTGGCTACAGGAAGGAGCCTTCCCATGCTGAGTGACCTGCTGTTTCTAACCCTTGGCTGTGGCCTGGGCGCCTGCGTGATGAAAATCGCCGTGGACTACAAGGACAAACACCTTCGCCGGGAAACGGCCAAAACCGAGCATTACAGAGCCCAATACGAGAAGACCAGGGTAACCCTCGCCTTCTACCAGGGAAGCGCACCAGCCCTTGTTGCAACTCCAAATGACGATACCTTAGCACCCCTGCCCCTGGACCTGTTCACCCAGGATGACCAGGAAGCCCTCAACCAGGGCGTGCGGGTGGTGAAGACCAGGAAGGGAGGCGCCAGATGAGCCAGGACACCGAGAAGTGCTTCAACTGCGGAATCTATGTGCCCGAGGGCCGGCAAATCTGCCCCACTTGTGAGCGGGAGGCCAACACCGGCATCAACTGCAAGACCGCCGAGGGCGTGCTTCGCAAGTGGCGTCCTGCCATCATCCGGGCCGCCAAGGCGCACCCTGCCAAAATCATTGACCAAAACGCTGTCTACGAGCTTGGGAAGATCGGCCTGCCCTTCTTCCTGGCCGAGCTGGCGGACCAGCAAGACCAAAACCACATGACCAGCTCACGCAACCTGCTGATTGAGGCCATTGCCCATACCCGTGTCCTGGTGGAGCGCCTGGCCATCGTGCACTGCTCCTCCGCTGAGGACGCCGACGCCTACCGCTTCTACCTGGAGCAAGCGGCGCGGCAAAGTGACCCGGGAAGGGTCAAGAGGTGAGCCATGGCATCGGTTAAATGGATCAAGATTGTCGTGGATGTGTTCGATAACCAGAAAATCAAACAGATCGAGGCCCTGCCTGAAGGGGATGGCATCATCGTCATCTGGTTCAACATTCTTTGCCTGGCTGGCACCATCAACGACAACGGCATGGTCTATCTGACGCGCGAGATCCCCTACACCGAGGAAATGCTGGCCACACACTTTCGCCGGCCGCTGAACCTGGTGAAGATGGCGCTTAGCGTGTTTATGCGGTTTGGGATGATCGAGATCATCAACGACATCATCTATATTTCCAACTGGGAAAAGTACCAGAGCGCTGAGAAAATGAGCGAGATCCGCGAGTACAACCGCCTGGCCCAGCAGCGCTCTCGCGCGAAGCGGCGCCTGCTGGCTGCTGACAAACCAAACGCTGTCAATGACATGTCAATGACAAGTCAACCGTGTCACGACACAGATATAGAAGTAGATATAGATATAGAAGTAGATACAGACATAGAAGAGAAGAGTAAGGGTGCTGACGCACCCTCCCCCACCCCTGCCCGCAAGAAGCGTCCAGCCCCTAAGCGGCATAAATACGGCGAACACGGACAGGTGCTGCTTTCCGATGAGGAATACAAGCGCCTGGTGGCCGACCTTGGCGAGGAGGAACTAGCCCGGTGCATCCGCTACATCGACGAATCTGCAGCCTCCACCAAGAACAAGAACGGCTGGAAGGACTGGAACATCGTCATTCGCAGATGCAGCCGGGAAGGCTGGGGGCGTAATGTCAGGCAGGCGGCCACCGCCAAGGTGGACACCCTGGGCGTATTGCGCCAGATGCTGGAGGAGACCGATGACAACCGCTGAGGTTACCAAGCTGGTGGGGCTGTTGGTTGTTGCCTATCCCAGCTACGACCGCTTCAAGGACCAGGACCACATCCGCAGCACAGTAGCGCTTTGGAGCCAGATGTTTGCCGATGATGACTTTCGCCTGGTGCAGCTGGCGCTGGAAAAGCACATCGCCACCAGCAAGTGGCCGCCCAGTATTGCGGAGCTCCGCGACATCATGGCGGACATCCAGCAGCCCGGGCTGCTCCCGGTGGATGAAGCCTGGCGGGCTGTAACCAAGCTGATGGGCATGCACGAGCGCCTGTACGGGCCTACTGCAGAACACCTGCCCGGACCCATTGCCCAGGCGGTAGACACCGTGGGTTACGACCAGCTGGTCGAGCTGAGCCGGGCGGCCGCCCAGGGCCGCAGCAACAAGGTGGGCCTGGACCGGGTGGCCTTCACCCAGGCCTACGAGGCCATCCGGACCCGCATCAGAGAACACGCCGGGCTGCCCGGCAAGCTCCAGGTCAGGCTGAACAACGCCCGCCAGCACTATGCCGATGGCAGCGAGAAGCTGATCCTCCGCCTGGAGGAGCAATACCAGGAACGCTGGGAACGGCAGCACCCCTCTGTCCAGCTGCTTCAGGCAGCTGATGAGGAAGAGCCGCTCGGCCTTCCGGAACCCGATTGATATCAAGCCCAGGGGGCTTGTAATAAAAACGAAGGAGACCCAAACCATGGAAACCACCAAGACCATTCAGATGCTCCCCGTCGCCGAACTCAAGGCGCACCCGCAAAACCCCAGGCGCGACCTGGGCGACCTGACGGAACTGGCTGACAGCATCCGAGAAAACGGCGTGCTGCAAAACCTGACTGTCGTGCCCTGGCTGGGCGAGGTCACAGGCCAACCCACCGGAGATTACAAGGTCATCATTGGCCACCGCCGCCTGGCAGCGGCGAAGCAGGCCGGGCTGACCGAGGTGCCCTGTGTTGTCACCATGATGACCCCCGCTGAGCAGGTCAAGACCATGCTCATGGAAAACATGCAGCGTTCCGACCTCACGCCCCTGGAGCAGGCAGACGGCTTCCAGATGATGCTCGACCTGGGCGTGACCCTGGACGAGGTTGTTCAGGAATCCGGCTTCTCTGAATCTACTGTGCGCCGCCGCTTGAAGCTGCGGGAACTGGACCGCCAGACCCTGGAAGACAAGCTGACCCAGGGTGCCACCTTGATGGACCTAATCAAGCTGGAGCAGCTGACGGACGAGAAGGCCAGGAACAAGGTCCTGGCGACTATCGGCACCAACAACTTTGAGTATGCGCTGAACCAGGCCCTGGCCGAGCAGCAACGCAAGCTGAACAAGCCCTTGTGGATTGAGTTGATGAACAGCTTCGCTCAGCAGATCCCGAGCGAAGAAAACAACAGCCGGAAATGGGAATACATGGGCTGGCACTCCTTCGCTGAGGACCCCCAGGCGTTCACGATTCCCGGGGATGCGCAAACAGAGACCTATGGCTACACCCTGGAATCCGGCAACTTCACGCTCAGACGCCAGCGTGCTGAGGGCGAGCAGAAAGAGGACAAGGAAAAGAGCGAGCTGGAGCTGCAGGTCGAGAACATGGAGCAAGCCCTGGAAGAAAGCTCCATCGCCGCCTATCAACTCCGCCTGGCCTTCATCCAGGGGCACAACCTCAAAAAGAAGAGCATCCCAGACGCTCTGCACTTCCTGATGTCCTCGCTGGGCATGGGCCGGAGTGTGGATTCAGGCGCTCTTGGAAACATCCTGGGCGTCCCCCGGGATTTGAAGTGGCAAGAACAAGACGAAGCACGCAAGGAAGCCTTCACGAAGCTGCTGGCCACTGACCCGGATAAGGCGCTTCTGTTCCTGGCCTATGCCACATCCTGGGACAGCAAGGGCGCTGGTTACTTTGATACCTCCTGGCGCACGGACCGCTTCCCGCTTTTCAGCGATAACGAAAAGCTCAACCGCCTCTATGACTTCCTTGAATTGCTGGGTTATCAGATCAGTGACGAGGAGCAGCTGCTCATGAGCGGCGAACACCCCGCCTTCCAGCCTGGTAAGGAGCAGCAGGCCAACGAGCCGGACGAGGAAGACGATGAGGACAATGAGGAGGACGCTGCCGATGACTGATGCGCTCTCCTTGACCGAGAGCCGCTAGGCGGAGCGGGGCTTCTACCCCACTCCCGCCCAGGTGGCGGCCAAGATGCTGGAAGGCATCGACTGGACGTTGATCCAGGATGTTCTGGAGCCCTCCGCTGGCAAGGGCGACCTGGCAAAGGCGGTGGTGACCCGCCTGTCCGGCCGTTCCTACGGCGGAAACGACCGCGCCCGAGGGCAAATTGACTGTGTGGAGTTGGATGAAAACCTGTGCCACATCCTCAAGGGCAAGGGCTTCCGGGTGGTGCACGATGACTTTCTGACCTATGAGACACACAAGCAATACGACCTCATTTTGATGAACCCGCCCTTCTTTGAGGGCGACCGCCACCTGCTGAAGGCCCTGCGGATGATTCGCCGCGGCGGCCAGGTGGTCTGCCTGTTGAACGCAGAGACCATTGAGAACCCCTACACCTTCGCCCGCAAGGAGCTGCTCAAGGCCCTGGATAGCGCCGATGAGCACAGCATCACCGACCTGGGCTATGCCTTTGAGCAGGCCGAACGAAGCGCCCGGGTGCGCGTGTACATGGTCAAAGCGACCATCGAATATCAGGAAAGCACCAGTGACCTAATGGCCGATTTGCGCAAGGCCACGCCGATCCGCGAAGTGGAGCGGGACGATATGGGGCACATCATCAAGGGGGACTGGCGGGAAGCCATTGTTGACCACTACAACTACGAGCTGGCCTGCGGCGTCAAACTGATCCGGGAATGGCAAGGCATGAGGAAGCTGCTGCAAAGCAGCCTGAAAAAGGACGCCTATTCGCAGAGCATCCTTGAGCTAAACATCCACGGAGAGAAGCATAACAGCGCCAGCGTCAACCGCTTTGTTGAGCAGGTGCGCTACAAGTACTGGGAAGCCCTGTTCAGCCAGCCGGAATTCGTTAAGCAGCTGACCAGCAACCTGCAATCCGACCTGCACCGGCGCTTGAGCGAGCTGCGGGATTACGAGTTCAGCGCCTACAACATCCTCACCCTCCAGCACGAGCTGAGCAAAGAGGTCATCGGCGGTATCGAAAAGACCATCATGGACCTCTTTGATGACTGGACGCGCAAGTACCACTGGGATGAAAACAGCCAGAACCGGCACTACTTCAACGGCTGGCGCACCAATGACGCCTTCGCTGTCAACAAGAAGGTCATCATACCCATGTACGGCCTGGAAGACCGCTGGAATGGCAAGGGCGGCTTCCGCCTGAACTTCCAGACAGGCCAGAAGCTGTCGGATATCGAGAAGGTGTTTGACTACCTGGACGGCGGTCTGACCACAAGCCTGCGCCACGCTGGGGAGGTCGTTCAGGATGCCGTGGACAACGAAGGCCAGAACCGCAACATCCCCTGCAAATACTTCGAGGTCACCCTGTACAAGAAGGGCACCTGCCATATCAAGTTCACCGACATGGATGTGATTCAGAAGTTCAATCTGTTCGCTGCCCGGGGCAAAAACTGGCTGCCGCCCTCCTATGGCAAGAAGCGCTACAAGGACCTGGACGCCGAGGAAAAGGCGGTCATTGACAGCTTTGAGGGCGAGGAAAGCTACAACCGCGTCCTGGCCCGGCCGGACTACTTCCTGACCGATGCCAGCCAGATGCTGAGATTGGAGGCCGGAGCATGACCGAACCTGTATTGATGCCCGGAAAGTGGATTACCCTGCGGCAGTGTATCCGCTCAAGCCACGCAAGACAAAAGTCTATGCCATTCACCCCAAGGACGTCCTGGCGCGGCTTCGCTTTCTTCCCCAGGGACAACACCGTGTACGAGGCTGAATGCCTCAAGACCATCACCGGCTGGATTCAAACGCTGAACCAATCGCATCGGGAGCAACTGAAAGCCAGGAAGGAGGCGCAAGCATGAAAACCATTGAACAAATCAAACTTCAACCCAGGCTGATGATCCTGGACCTTGCCCCCGATGGCGGGCGAGCCTGGGCTGAGCTAGCCAGCACCAAGAAGGCGCAGCCTGCCGCCGTCATCTTTTCCTGGGGCGGCGGTTGGGACCATGTGAGCGTGAGCTTCAAGAATCGCATCCCAACCTGGGAAGAGATGGCTGAGGTCAAGCGCATGTTCTTTCACCCGGAGGAAACAGTCATCCAGTACCACCCCCGGGAGGAAGATTATGTCAACAACCATCCCAACTGCCTGCACCTCTGGCGCAACCAGGACAGCGAGACCCCGCTGCCGCCCTGGTGGATGACCGGCCTCAAGCCCGGCGTCACCAAGGAAGAAGCCATCAAGGAAGCCGCCGCCTATTTCAAGGAACGGGCTGATCAAAAGGAGGTCAAGAATGGAAATCCACGATGATGAGTTGTATGTCATGACTTTACGAACAAGAACAGGCGTGACAATGGAAATGACCGTAAAGGGGGAATATGCAGATGCTGTACAGCGAAAATTGCTGTATGGACAGGACGATGCCCCCGTATACATTCAGAACGAGCTTGGAGAGGAAATCGTTATCCGCATGCAAGACATCGAATACGTGAAAGTGAGAGAGTGAACATGAGCAGTTTAGCAAGGACCATCCGGCGCCGCGCCCAGCGGGAGCGCCTGAACACCGTGGCCAGGCGCGTCTGCCCGGACTGCGGAAGTGTCCTAAAAGCCAACTCGGCCACCGCCTACACCTGCAAGAAGTGCCAGAAGCGCTTCAAGCCCAAGCCCAAGCCCAAGAAGGCATGAGCGGCCGCCGTACCAAGAATGTGCGCCGGGGAAACCTGCCCACCAAGCGCTTTGCCGATGACAGGCTCTCCGGCGACCAAGCCCCCAAGAACCACACGGCCCAGGCCAAGCGCCCATTGCGCAAGCTCAAAGAACTTCTCTGCGATCGCGGATATCACACGGACGGGGCGGCCTGCCCCTCCTGTGAATCCCCCTGCAGGTTCGGCGAGGAGTACCTGGCCCGTCAGAAAGAAGGTGACACCCTGTGAACGAATCCACCTGCCGCGCTTGTGGGAAGCCCATCATCTGGATGAAGACCAAGGCCGGCCGGACCATGCCCTGTGATGCCAGGCTGCAGCTTTACTGGCAAAGCGACGAGGGCAGCCAGCGCATCCTCACCCACGCCGGAGAGCTAAAGCGCTGCGAGCTGCACGGCATCCCCGAGGAAGCCAGCGGCATGGGCCGCACGCCCCACTGGGGCAGCTGCGCCCAACCTGACCAATTCAGAAAGAGAGGGAAAGCCAATGAACCTGGAAGAGTTTAGGGAACTAATGGACACCGACGCCCGCAAGCGGGCCGAAGCCCAGGAGCAGACCATCAAGGAGCTGCATAAGAAAATCGCTGATCAGCAGCGGGAAATCGACCACCTGCGGAACCAGCTGAAAGGCGGGGCCAAGTCATGAGCAAGCCCATTCCAGTCACCGACCTGCTCAAGCCGTTCGAGTCCAAGAAGCTGTTGGAAACCGACGAGGTCTACATCAAGCAGATGATGGAGCTCACGGTTGAGCTCAACGCCCTGGCCGAGAAGGCCGGCGTGCTGATGAAGTCCTACGTTGAGGCTTATCAGAAAATCACCGCCCCGGCACGGCTGAGGCCAAGGGAGGCACCTCATGAGCAATGACGGCCCACGCTGCCCCAAGTGCGGCATGAGCATGGTGGCCAAGAAGGGCCACCTGCATGATGACCAGGACCAGAGCCGGCGCACCGTTCTCTATGTCTGCTGGAACTGCGGAAACAAGGAACCCTGGGAGGTGAGCATGCCATGACCATCACCTTCACCGTCCTGGGTGAGCCGGTGGGCAAGGCCCGCCAGCGGGTGACCCGCTTTGGCACCTATACTCCCCAGGCCACTGTCCTCTACGAGAACCTGATCAAGACCGAGTACCGCCGCCAGTGTCACGACCACCGCTTTGATGACAAGCAGCCCCTGCGCATGGAAGTCCGGGCCGAGTACCTGATTCCGGCCTCCGCATCCAAGGCCAAGCGGGCCGCCATGGCTAAGGGCGAGATCCGGCCCATGAAAAAGCCCGACTGGGACAATGTGGGCAAGGTCGTCAGCGACGCGCTGAACAAGCTGGCCTACTGGGACGACACCCAGATCGTGGACTGCACCGTGCAGAAGTTCTACTCCGACCGCCCCCGCATCATCGTGAAGATCGGCCACGCCGAATAGAAAGGAGCACCCCATGGAAAACAACTTCGCCAGGATTCCCCTAAACATGGAAAGCCCGGTCATGAGCACCCTGCGCCAGCAGATTGACCAGCTGCTCAAGCGTACCCTACTTCGCATGCAGGGTACGGCTTGCAACACAGCCAAGATGGCCGTCGCCCTGGGAATCGAACTGGTCAACGCTGCCATCCCGGACGGCCAGGGAGGCTATCGGGATGGGGCCATCCCCAATATTCGTCATAAGGTCAAGACGCAAATCCAAATCACCGACGAGGACAAGGGCGCCATCCCCTCGGGCAGCGAGCTGATCTGGGATGAGGACTGGGGCGAGTACAGCCTCAAGCCCATCCCCAAGAACCAAACCAGCCTGTTTGATGATGAGCGCAGTTCCAGCGGCCTGCTGGAAGACGATGAGATTGACATGGAACTGGATGATACGCCCCTCCCCTTTGAGGATGACGAAACCGCCTGAACAGCCTTTGCGCTGTCAACATCACAGCAGGAGCATTTGCCGCATGAACCTCAAGCACCTCTCCCAGCTCTACTACCTGGACAAGCTGATCCAGCGGGACGAACGCCGCCTGGAGCAGCTGAGGGCTCGCCTGACCAACATCACCCCCAAGCTCAGCGGGATGCCCGGAAGCCCCGGCCCTGCGGACAAGGTGGGCGATGGCGTGGCCGAGCTGGTGGACCTGCTGGAAAAGATTGAGGCAGACCGGCAGGAGTACGACCGTGAAAAGGCCAAACTGGAACTCTACCTGCGCTGTATCGAGGATACGCAAACCCGGCTGATCTTCGTCCTGCGCTTCGTTGACCTCAAGAGCTGGAGCGAAGTGGCGGCTGCCATCGGCGGCAACAATACCGAGGGCAGCGTGAAGCAAGCCTGCTACCGCTACCTCAAGGAAAGCGAAAAAGCCGAACACGACTGTGAAATCTGTTCCGAATGTTCCGACAAACTGTGATAATCTATAAGTTGTAAAGTTCTACCATGGTCAGCGGCCCTGCACAAGCGGGGCCGTTATCAATTTTGGAAGGAGGTAAATTCCTGCGCCGCGCTCACTCCTTGCGCGACGCTATTCCGGCCATATCACATACGCCAACATGATATGGATGCGGGAAATGCGGAAAAAGAGGAGGCCCAGTATATGATATTGGGTATTGCATCGGACATCATCTGCGCCGCGCTCATGACGAACGCGACGCTATTTTTTGCCTACACAGTCAATGCTGGAAGGCTTTTCCTACAGACCATCGCCAGAAAGGCGGTGGCAGCATGAAGATCACGCAGCTGCCGCTTGACCAACTCAAGCGTCCACAGCGCAACGTGCGCATGCACACACCGGAGCAGATCGCTGAGTTCAAACGCTCTGTTGAAATGTTCGGACAGATCCGCCCTATCGTGGTGGACGAGCAGCATACCATCCTGGCAGGAAACGGTTTGTATGACACCCTGCTGGCCCTGGGCCATGACACAGCGGACTGCTATGTCGTGAGTGAGCTGTCAGACAACGAGAAGAAAAAGCTGATGCTGGCTGACAACCGAATCTTTTCACTTGGCATGGACGATCTGGACGCCATTGACGAATTGATAGGAAGCCTCAAGGACGACCTGGATATTCCGGGATTTGACGACGGAATGCTGGAAAGCCTGATCGCCAACGGCGCGATGGTGCTTCAGCAAATCAATACCAACGATCCGGCGAACAGATGTGCACACGAGCAGAGCGGTAATCAACCAACGCGCCAGGAGACAGAGGTGGCCGACGATGGCTTTGACGTCAGCGTGGCAATCGAGGAAATCACAGCACCGATTGTCAAACCTGGCGATATATGGGAGCTTGGACGCCACCGCTTGATGTGCGGGGACAGCACAAAGCCATCAGACATTGATGCTTTGTTTTCTGGTAAAACAGCGATAATGTGCGTCACAGATCCCCCATGGAATGTGGCGATCGGAGGCAAATCAAATCCCTTATGCAGGCAACGCGAGGGGATAATGAACGACAACATGAGCGCCGATAACTTTGCTGCCTTTCTGGACGCATTTGTATCGGCGGTTTCCCCCAGGCTGCAGGGCGACATGTACTGTTGCCTCGGGACAAGAGAGTGGCCAACGCTCGATAAGGCCATGCGCGCTAACGGCTACCATTGGAGCGGAACCATCGTCTGGGTCAAAGACGCCTTTGTTCTTGGTCGAAGTAACTATCACAGGCGCTATGAACCATTGTGGTACGGATGGAAAGAAGGCAGGACATCCTCATTCAACGGCGAGAGAAACCTTAACGATGTATGGGAGTTCAAACGCCCGCGCTCAAGCCCTGAGCATCCGACCATGAAACCGATTGAACTGTGGGGAGAGGCGATCAAGAACTCCAGCAAGCCAGGAGACATCATCGTCGATCCTTTCGGCGGATCAGGCACAGCGATCATCGCGGCTGAGCAGATGGACCGGACATGCTTCATGATGGAACTGGATCCTAAATACTGCGACGTCATCATACGCAGATGGGAAACATTAACCGGGGAAAGCGCGGTGCATGCCAATGGCTAAGTACAACACCTTCGTTATCTGCGATTGCGCAAAGCGCACCGTCCTGATGGTAACATCATCAGCACGCAAGGCCAGCGCAGCCCTATGTAAAGGCAGGCGCGTGGAGGTGTGGAACGAGAACGAGCGAAAGGCCACGGTATACGCGCATCAATCAGATAGGATGAGTCCTTACATCGTGACAGAGAAGGAATACATCCGCGTAAAGCAGCTGACAGCTGAAGTGAAGAACCTTGAGCGAGGCATCCTTCGCATGTAACGACAATACATCGACCTGCATAGAGGCGTGTGCGACACTCAACACACTCATACCATCGCTCATTCCCCGATAGTAATACTTCAACAGCCCGTCCTGCGGAGTGACAACCGTGGGACGGGCCTTTTCTATTTCACCTCCCCCGCATCAGCAGGGCCGGGAGGCGTACCCTCCAGGCGAAAAGGTACTGTGGCACCCCCCAGGGGGCATGCGGGTTCGCCTGCGACCCCGGTTCGTGCGCAGTTACCGGGCAAAAAATCGGTCAGGTTTAATGGGAAAACCCAATGGAACCACAAAAAGGACTACGGAAGCGCCGGAAGGAGCGCAAAAAGCGCTGCGGAAGGCGCCTGGGAGCGACCATTTGCTGATACCTGCCGATTAAAAACCGTGGGCAGGATTGAAAGAACGGCGAGCATAGAGACCTCGAGGAAGGCAGCACGTCAATTATGGTAGGAGGGGCCGGCGTGCATTGGGCTGATGGCTTAGGCTGTCAGCCCGGATTGATTGAAAGGCGGTGACGATATGGCAGGCAAGGCCAAGACAAGCAAGGCCACGCCTGTAGAGGGCGCAACCTATGTACTCCAAGCAGGGAAGCCCATCTATGTCAAAACCGCTGACCTGTGCGCCATGACGGGCAAGAGTAACCAATGGATTGGGCAGCTGACCGCCCAGGGCATCCTGAACAAGGAAGCGACCGAGTATGGTAGCCTCTATGACCTGCGCACCAACATCAAGTATTACTGCGACATGCTGGAGGCCCGGAGTAAGAAGACGGACAGCGAAGTCGTCAAAGTCGAAACGGACAAGAGCAAGGCAGAGATGCAGCTCAAACAGGCCAAGGCGGCCATCGCCATCATGGAGGCCAACGAGCTCAAGGGCAAAATGCACCGATCAGAGGATGTGCTGGCCATCACCGAAGACCTGGTGTTCGCTATCCGAAACATGCTGGTGGCGCTGCCCGGCCGGCTGGCGGTGGAGGTGTCCCATGCTGAGGACGCCGCGCAGGCCGCCATCATCATCCGTACCGAGGTCAACAAGGTGATGGAGGAACTGGCGAATTACGAGTACGACCCCAAGCGGTATGAGGAGCTTGTGCGCAAACGCCAGTCCTGGGAAGCCCTGGACGATGAAGAAGACTAGCCTGACCCGGCTGACCTCTGTCATCGGCAAGTCCGTGGCAGGCTTCCAGCCCCCCGAGGACCTGACGGTGAGTGAGTGGGCGGACGCAAAGCGCAGGCTGTCCTCTGAAGCCAGCGCTGAGCCCGGCCCCTGGCGTACCTCCCGGACGCCCTATCTCAAGGAACCCATGGATTCTTTTAACGACCCCAAGGTGCACCGCATCGTGATGGTTGCTGCCTCCCAGGTTGGTAAATCGGAGCTGGAGCTGAACATCATCGGCTACATCGTCGACCAGGACCCGGGAAGCATCCTGTTCATACACCCCACCAATGTGGACGCCAAGGAGTTTTCTAAGCTGCGCATCGCCCCCATGGTGCGGGACACCCCGGTGCTGTCGGCCAAGGTGGCAGACCCCAAGAGCCGGGACAGCGGAAACACGATTTTGCAGAAGAACTTCCCTGGCGGCATCCTGACCCTGTGCGGGTCTACCGAAGCGCACGCCCTGGCCTCCAAGCCCATCCGAATCATCATTGGTGACGAGCGTGACCGCTGGGCGCAGTCGGCTGGCCAGGAAGGCGACCCCTGGGCACTAGCCAGGGCCCGTCAGATAACCTTCTACAACCGCAAGGCCGTGGAAGTGTCCACCCCCACCATCAAGAACGCATCGGCGATTGAGAAATCCTTCGCCGAGGGCACGATGGAGCGCTGGTGCGTTCCCTGCCCCCACTGCAACGAGTACAACGACATCAAGTTCTCGGACATCCGCTTTGACAAGGAAGAGAGCGTGGTCCGCGGCTACCGCAGCTACAAAGCTACCTCCGTGCGCTACATCTGCCCCCACTGTGGTGGAATATCCGATGAAAAGGCGGTCAAGCTGAAAGCGCGTAACAGCGGGAAGTGGATTGCAGAAAACCCGGCTGCCTACGAGCGGGGCTGCCGCTCCTTCTGGCTGAACGCTTTTGTCAGTCCATGGGAAAGCTGGGCGACCATCGTTGAGGAATACCTGAACGCCCTGGGCAGCTCCAAGCGCTTGCAGGTCGTGTTCAACACCCGCTTTGGCGAGTTGTGGGAAGACCGCGGCGACCTGGAAGACGAGGACGCTTACATGGGCAGGCGGGAAGAATACCCCGCTGATCTGCCCGATGGCGTGGTGGCGCTGACCTGTGGCGTGGACACCCAGGACGACCGCCTGCAATACGAGATTGTGGGCTATGGCCACTTCGGTGAAACCTGGGGCATCCAGACCGGCGTGCTCATGGGCAGACCTGACAGCCCGGAGGTATGGCAGCGCCTGGACGGCGTGATTGACCGGGTGTACCGCTTCAAGGAGGGCCACGGGCTGAAGGTGTCCACCACCTTTGTGGACGAGGGCGGTCACTTCACCCAAGAGGTGAGAATGGCCTGCCGTGCCCGCTTCAACAAGAAGGTGTTCGCCATCAAAGGCTCCAGCGGTGGCCAGAGCGTGCCCTATACTGCCCCGCCCAGGAAGGTCAAAATCACCGTGGATGGGCGATATCTCGGCACAGCTTGGCAGTACATGTTGGGCGTTGACGCCGGCAAGCTGAAAATCTACGACAACTTGCGAGTGATGACACCCGGACCGAAGTATTGTCACTTCCCCCTGGACGATGACAAAGGCTATGGCAAGGACTTTTTCCATGGCCTGCTGTCTGAACGCCTGGTGTATCATGCAGGGAAAAAGAACCCCTGGCAGTGGCAGAAAATCCCCGGGCATGAGCGCAACGAAAACCTGGACTGCCGCAACTACGCCAACGCTGCCTTCCAGGCGCTTGACCTGGACCTGGACAGGATCAGCCGGGACATCAAGGCTGCCAGGAGCCGCAAGACCGGGGAGGCGGCGGCACCCCAGACAGCCCAGCAAGCGCGGCCGCAGATGCCGGTCAAGGCCAAGTCCAAGAAGGGGCTGTCCAAGTTCTATGACAACTGGTAAAGGAGGATGCGCATGATAAAAACTGTAATCCAGCAGCGGCTGGTGTTCCACCAGGCAGCCCTTGAAAAGCTGCAGGCTGCCTACCTGGCGCTGGTGGAAGGCGGGGTGCAGAGCTACACCATTGACGACCGCTCACTGACCCGCTTTGACCTGCCGCGGCTGATGGAAGAGATCCGGACGGAAGAGCGCGTCGTGGACGAGCTCACCTCCCTGCTAAACGGCGGGAAGCGCAGGCGTGCCTTTGCCATCCTCCCCCGTGACTGGTAAGGAGGCTGACCATGAGTGGATATCGTGACGCCGGCGCAAGTGAATATCGCCGGGCGCTGAGGGGCTTTATTGCCAGGTCCATAAGCCCCCAGATGGACATCGACGAAAACAACAAGACACTGCGCCAGCGTGGCCGGATGCTCTACATGAGCTCCCCCATCGCCACGGGCGCAGTCAACACCAACCGCACCAAGGTCATTGGCCCTGGGCTGACCCTCAACAGCGCCATCAACCGGGATGTATTGGGCATGAGCTCCGAGGCGGCCAAGGCCTGGCAGCGAAAGACCGAGGCCGAGTTTAGGCTGTGGGCAGACAAGAAGGAAAACTGCGACGCCACGGGCGTTCAGAACTTCTACGGCATCCAGCAGCTGGCGGTGGTCTCCTGGCTGGCCAGCGGCGATGTGTTCAGTCTGTTCAAGCGCTATGACCCGACCAAGACCAACCCCTACAGCCTCCGGCTGCATCTGGTGGAGGCCGACCGTGTCAGCACCCCGACCAAGATGATGCTGCCGTCCGGCGTCTACAACAAGACCACCGGGAAAGCCCCGAGCGGCAACCGCATCTACGACGGCGTAGAGGTTGATGCCCAGGGCAAGATTGTTGCCTACCACATCAGCGACGAATATCCCGACGCCCAGACGCTTGCCGGCATGAATTGGCAGCGCATCCCCGCCTTTGGTGAAAAGACCGGCCTGCCCAACATCCTGCAAATCATGAACGCCGAGAGAGCCGACCAGTATCGGGGCATCACCTATCTGGCCCAGGTCATTGAGCCATTGCTGCAAATCAACCGATACACCCAGTCGGAGCTGGTGGCTGCCCTGGTGCAGAGCTTCTTCACCGCCTGGATTGTCAGCAAGACCGACCCCTCCGAAATACCCCTCAATGAAGTGGGCAGCGGCGTGGTTGGCGCTGACGGTGAACCGGCCAATATCGACGGGATTTCCAAGCACCCCAATGAGTACGAGATGGGCCCGGGTATGGTGACGCACCTGCAGGAAGGTGAGGACATCAAGTTCGGCAACCCCAATGTGCCGACCCCCGGCTTTGAGGTATTCACCAAGGCCATTTTCCAGCAGATCGGCGCGGCCCTGGAAATCCCCCATGATGTGCTGCTGAAAAAGTTTGACGCCAGCTACTCAGCCTCAAGGGCTGCCCTGCTGGAAGCCTGGGAAGGCTTCCGGATGCGCCGCAAGTGGATGGTTGAGAAGCTGTGCCAGCCTGTGTATGAGGTGTGGCTGGCTGAGGCCGTGGCCAGAGGGCGCATCAAAGCTCCCGGCTTCTTTGAGGACCCGCTGCTGCGTGCGGCCTGGTGCGGCGCGCACTGGATCGGGCCTGTGCAGGGGCACCTTGACCCGCTGAAAGAGATCAGGGCGGACATCCTGGCCATCGACCGGGGCATCAAGACGCATGAGCAGGTGACCCGTGAGTACGGCGCCAGCGACTGGTATGAGAATGCCGAGCAGCTCAAGCGGGAAAGCGAGATGCTGGCCCAGGTCAAGGAAATCATGAACCCCGCCGTCAAGGACGCCTGGCTGAGCGAACCCGACGAACCGGAAGAAGAGAACAAGGAGGAAACCAAATGAACCTACCCTTTGGACGCAAGCAGACGCCGGTGAACATCCAGCGGGAATGCTACGCCATGGCCACCCGGGAGGGCAACAGCGCCGAAATCACCATGTACGGCCAAATCGTTGAGCGCCGGCCTGTGGACTGGTGGACCGGGAAGACCATTGAAGGCAACTTCATCGTCAAGAGCGAGTTCCTGGAGGACCTGAAAGCCATTGAGGGCGTGCGCAAGCTGACCATCCGCCTGGATTCCCTGGGCGGGGATGCCTACGCTTCCCTGCTGATCCACAACCGGCTAAAGGAACTGAAGGCCAAGAAGGTCATCCAGGTGGATGGCGTGGCCATGTCTGGCGGCAGCATCATCATGTGCGCCGGCGACACTGTGCAGGTGAACCCGGGCAGCCTCATCATGATCCACAAATGCCTGGCCCTGCTGATTGGCATGTACAACGAGGACGACCTGAACAAGGTCATCAACTCCAATCAGGCTGTCGACAAAGCCCTGGCCGCCATTTACACGAAAAAGACCGGGATGCCGGAAGATGAAGTGTTGGCCTTGATGGGCGAGGAAACCTACCTGACAGGCGAAGAGGCGGTGCAGAAAGGCTTCGCTGATGAGCTGCTGGAGAACGAGGACGCGCCGGAGATTGCTGCGAGCGCTGATCATAACACCCTGTTTGTAAATGGGCGCGCCCTCGCAACCATGGGCTACCCGCTGCCGGAGGGTATCCCTGTCGCCCCCGCTGCACATGCAGCGCACCAAACGACCCAAAAGCCGCCTGAGGAAAGCGGCGAAGGAGGACAGGAAATCATGGCAAACAACCTTGAGGAGCTGAGAGCTCAGAACCCGGACCTGGCAGAAAGCATCATGGCCGAGGCGAAAGCCGCGGTCGCCGCTGATGTGGCTGCCGCAACCGAAGCGGAGCGCCAGCGCTTGCGTGAAATCGACAGCATCGCGAGCATTTACAGCGATGAGCTGGTGAACGAGGCCAAGTATGGCGAAAAAGCCTGCTCAGCCCAGGAACTGGCCTTCCGGGCAGCCCAGGAAACCGCTAAGCGCGGCAAGGATGCCCTGAAAGACATGGAAAAGGATGCCGAGGCATCGGGCGCTAAAGCGGTCGGCGCTGCTCCGGCACCTGATGAAACCGGCCCGCTGAGCCCGGAGCAGCGCAGGGCTCAGGGAAAGGCTGACGCGCAGGCCACGAAAAAGGAGTGATCTGAATGAGCAACCTGTATCGCCTGGTTGGTGAAATCGGCCACGAGAATTTGATCGCGGGCACGAACCCGCCAACGGATGTCTGCATCCGGACGCTGCGCAGGGAAAGCGCGGAAGAAACCATCTACCCCATGGGCACGATTCTGGCCAAGTCCAGCCGGGACAACCTGCTGAAGATCCTGGGTACTCAGGTTCAGGAGGCAGTGATCGAAGTATTGGCTGACAAGGGCAAGTACACCATCACCATCAGCACGGCAGCGGCTGATGGCGATACCCTGAAGCTGACTGTCGGCGGCGTGGAGAAGACCTACACCGCGGAAACCGTAAGCGAGACCTGGCAGGTGGATGACATTGCCGGCGACTGCACGGCACTGCAGCTGCTCATGGCCGCAGACTTCCCGGACTACACCGTCACCAAGACGGCCACCACGGTTGTACTTGAGCAGAAAGTCGGCCGGACCGAGGAAGCAGCCGCTATCGTCGTGACCCAGGCTGCCGCGCCTGCCGGCCTCGCGGCCGCTGTGGCCGAGACCTTGGAAGGTGTGACCGCTGTGGCTCCGCTGGCGGAGGAAGTGCTGACGCCTGCCTACGTTCTCGCGGAAGATACCACGGTGGGTCTGGCCGCGGATGTCAACGCGCCGGTGTACCGTTCCGGCTGTTTCTCCCCCGACCACATCACAGTGGCCGATGAGCATGTGTTCAGCGACGCGGAGAAGGACGCGCTGCGTCAGCGCCGCATCGTGTTCAAGAGCACCTACCACGAATAAGGAGGATTCCCAATGTCTAACTACTACCGCAAAGTGGGAGAGGTGGAGCACGACAATCTTGTCACCGGCCTCAGCCCCCAAGTCGACGTGCAGGTGGTTACCCTGCTGCAGCTGGCACAGGCTGCAACCTACCCCAAGGGCACGCTGCTTGGCGTGCATACTGCCGGCGCGAAAGCCGGCAAGTGCGTAATCCTGGGCACAGCCGCAGGCGGCGGAGAAGTCATTGAGCCGGCTTATGTGCTGGCCGAAGAAACCGCTATCGGCACAGCGGACGTCAACGCGCCTGCCTACAGCGCCGGATGCTTCGCGCCCGAGCATGTGACGGTGGCGGCTGGCTACACGCTGACCGAGGCCGACATGGATGATCTTCGCACCCGCAACATCGTTTTCAAGACCGCTTTTAACTGAGTAAAGGGAGGATGCCAGAATGCCTAACAACATCGATATCTTTGATTCCTACTACCTGGCAGGAATGGTAGAGGAAATCGCCCCCCGGAAGACGTTCTTCCGCGACCGTTACTTCCCGACAGGCGCCGGCGACATCTTCAACACCCAGAAGGTGCTGTTGGAGTACAAGGAAGCTGACCACGGCATGACACCTTTCGTGGTTGAGATGGCCGGCGATACCCCCATTGACCGCAGCGGCTATCAGATCACGGAATACATTCCGCCTATGGTGGCCCCGAGCCGGATCCTGACGCTCGATGATCTGAAAAAGCGCGGTTATGGCGAGGCTGTGTTGAGCGATAAGACCCCCGCCGAACGTGCCCGCGCCATGCAGATGAAAGATCTGACTGACCTGGATAAGCGGATCATCCGCCGCGAGGAATGGATGTGCGCCCAGGTCATGATCAACAACGCTGTCGATCTGGTCGAGTACGCGGATAGCAAGACCGTGGGCATCACGAGGCGTATTCAGTTTTACGATCAGGCGACCAACCACACCTTCACGCCTGACAACCAGTGGGATGCTGTGGGCGGCGACATGATGGGCGATGTAATGGCCATGTGCGACCTATTGATGGAGCGCGGCCTGCCGGCGACCGATCTGGTGATCGGCGGCGAAGTCGCCAACTTCATCCGCGACAACGCGACCATTCAGACGTTGCTTGACAACAGGCGCTATGAGCTGGGCAATATCAAGCCCCAGGAGATGTACCCCGGCGTTGCCTGGATGGGCCAGCTGAACTTCAGCGGCTACGTCCTGGATGTGTGGGTAGTCCGTGAGACCTATGTCAATGACGCGGGTGCTACCACCCTCCACTTCCCGACCGATGCCGCCATGGTGACCGCCCCTAACTGCGGCAGGCTGATGTATGGCGCTGTCACCCAAATCGAAGACGATAATGAATATCACACCTTCGCCGGTCGACGCGTGCCCAAGCACATCGTTAATAAAGACAAGGATACCCGCAAGCTGCGCCTGGCTGCAAAGCCCCTGGCGGTTCCGTCAACCCTCAGCCCCTACATCTACGCGGCAAACGTGACCTGATAGAAAGGATAAGCCATGCGAGTAATCATGACGCAAGGCGCATACCGGTATCGCCCTGAAGGAGAGAAATCGGCGGTCGTCGTCCAGCTCGGCGACCCCGCTTTCGACCTGCCCGAGGATAAATCCGCCCGGCTGGTTTCTCTGGGCGTGGCAAAGTATGCCCCACAAGCAGTTGCAACAGCCCAGATTCATGCGCCGGAGGATGTGCCTGGGGAAACCCAACCCGCTCAGCACGCATACGCAGAAGATGAATCTGAGGCTTATGAGATCAATGTGCCGGAATACTCCGTCAAGATGACCGTCAGGCAGCTCAAGGAGCTGATGGACAGCTTTGATCTGCTTTATGAAGAGGGAATGACCAAGGCCCAGATGGTTGAACGCCTTGACAACTTCTTTGACGATTACGAGGACGGAGAAGAGGGAGCGGATGATCTGCCGGCACTGTCCGCGCAGACGCCGGAGCTGTGAGCGGATTAAAAGACATGGCGGCCAGGGATGCCAAGCAGGTATTCTGCAACCCGGCTGAGTTCGGAGAGCTGAGAACCCTTATCTACGATGGCATCACCTATGAAGACATCCCCATCGTCCTCTCAAAAGCGAAAGAAAAAGACCGCCAGCAGCTGAGGGACGATCACGGAGAAGGCATTTTCCGCGTCAACGCCACCCTGCACTGCGCGGCCGCGGACCTGAACGGCGTACAACCTGAAAAAGGCCACAAGATCAAGCTGGATGAAGGCGAGGACTTTTTCTATACCTACTACATCGTGACCAGCGCCTGCCCCATGGGCATGGTCATCCTGGAACTGGAGGCCATGGACGAATGAGTGTGCGAGTGACGGAGGTAGGCATCAGCCTGCAGCGAGTGACCGCCCTGCTCTCGTCCATCCCTGGCGCCATTCCCAAGGCGAGCCATGCCGCGCTAAAGCGTGCCGGTGAATCTGCGAGGACGCAGGCCGGCCGCTTGGCCGCGGCGGAATACCACATTCCCCAGCGCGGATTCACCGCCAACAGCAAGCAGAAGGTGCAGACCAGCGAAACCGGCATGACCATTCGATACGCCGGGCGGGTGCTGCCGCTACTGACCTTCAACACCCGGTACACCAGGGGCGGCGGTTCAATGTTTGCCCAGGTCAGGCGTGACAGCGGCGGCGGAGCACTCCGGCATGTGTTCACCGCCAAAATCGGCGGCCGTCTGGGCGCATTTGAGCGCAAAGGCCCCGGGCGCTTCCCTGTGGAAGGAAAGTACGGCCCCTCCACGGCTCACATGATGCAAAACAAGAAGGTAACCGAAGAGATGGTGAAAACCATTGAGGAAACCTACGACAAGCGCATCGAACACGAAATCACCCGCATTCTCAGCGGCTATGGGAGGTAAAGCGTGACCAAGATCGGATTGCTGCAGGCATTGAAAGCCTTCACCGAAGAGACGGTCGCTGAGCTTCTATTGCCGGTGCGCAGGCAAAGGGAAGACGAGGAAGCCCCCGCTCCCCGGGCGGCCAAGGTGTACATACCGAGGCTGCCGGAAATGAAAGCCAGCGACAAGAAGGCCCCCTATGTCATCCACAGCATCATCACCGGCCAGGACCACCAGACACCGGGCGAGCCCCTGGAGAGTTCGGCGGTGGTCCGCACCTTGCTGTGCGTCTACCATGAAGCGGAAGACGAGGGCGGCCTGGCGCTGCTGAACCTGGCCGAGCGCATCCGGGTGGAGCTGCTGCGCCGGGTAGTGATTGAGGACTTTACACTGGACCTGAGCCAAGGGGTGGAGCTGTTGGTCTATCCTGACGATACCGCCCCCTACTACATGGCCGAAATGGCGACAGTATGGAAGCTGCCGCCCGTCAAAAGGGAGGTACTAGAGATATGGCCGTAAAGAAAGCCCCGGACAAGCAGCCGGAAGAAAAACTGCTTGAGAAGCCCATCGCCCAGGCGAAACCCAAAGCCCCGGCCGCCAGGACAAACCAGGCGGCTTTTTACATGTACATCGGCCCTGCTATCCGCGGTCTGATCAGCAGCAATGCAATCTACCGCAAGGACGAGCTCAAGCGGCTGGATGACGCGCTGGCCAAATACCCGGACATCAAGCACCTGCTGATTCCTGGTGAGCAGCTGGGCGCTGCCCGCATCGCTATCAAGAAGCCTGACAGCTTCTTGTCTGTGGTCTACAACCGACTGGCCAAACAGGCCTAACATCAAGGAGGACAACTATGGTAAAGCATGGCGTTTTCGTGAACGAGCAGGCCACCAGCATTGGTGCGCCCGCCGTCGCCGCCACCGGCGTACCCTTCGTCATCGGCACTGCGCCGATTCAGGGTGCCAGCAACCCCGCCCCGGTGGGCGTGCCCGTGAGGATCACTGGCTTTTCTGAGTTCCGGGATCGCTTCGGCTATTCCGACGACTGGGACAAGTACACTCTGTGCGAGTTTGCCTTTGCGCATTTTGCGCTGTATGGCATGCAGCCGGTGATTTTCGTCAACATGCTCGACCCCGAAACCCAGAAAGCCCCTGTCACCGCGGCGGATGCGGATGTAGCCAACCACCAGGTTGTGCTGCCTGCTGAGGCCATCAACGATGCCCTGCTGGTGGTGAAGGCCGCTGGCGGCGCCGGTGATCCTCTGGTGAAGGACACCGACTATGCGGTGATGTACACCGATTCCGGCCTGGTGCTGGAGCTGCTGCCCGCCGGCGCTGCTTATACGGCAGTGGCCGTGAACGTCAGCTACACCCAGGTGACCCCCTCTGCCATCCTGCCCGCCAATGTGGCCACCGGCATGGAAGCCATTGAGCTGTGCGCCACCACCCTGGGCATCATCCCCGACCTGATTGTGGCCCCCAAGTTCTCTGAGAACCAGGCCGTGGCGGCTGTCATGGCCGCCAAGGCTGGCAGCATCAACGGCATGTTCAGCTCCAAGGCCATCATCGACATCCCCAGCGGGGCGGGCGGCGCTGCTGCCTACGGCGATGTGCTGACCTACAAGAACAGCCACAGCCTGACCGACGAGAACCAGATTCTCTGCTGGCCCAAGGTTACCTTCGGCGGCAAGACCTACCACTTCTCCACCCATCTAGCGGCGCTGATGGCGGTGACCGATGTGAACTTCGGCGCACCCTATGTCAGCCCCAGCAACAAGACCTTGTTGGCGGACGGCCTGGTGACCGGTGATGGTACCGAGGTCAACCTGACCCTGGATCACGCCAACATCCTCAACGCCCAGGGCGTGGTGACAGCGCTGAACTTCATGGGCGGCTGGAAGGCCTGGGGCAACTACACCGCCTGCTACCCGGGCGTGAACGATGTCAAGGACACGCTGATCTGCATCAGCCGCATGTTTGACTGGGTGCGCAACACCACAATTCAGACCTGCTGGTCCTATGTGGACATGCCCATGAACCGCCGCGTCATCGACAACATCATCGACATGCTGAACATCTGGCTAAACGGCCTGACGGGCAGCGGCTACCTACTGGGCGGCCGCATCGAGATGCTTGAGGACGAGAACCCCCCGACCAATCTCATGCAGGGCATCGTGAAGTTCCATGTGTTCATCACCCCGCCCAGCCCGGCTCAGGAGGTCAATTTCACGCTGGAGTATGACATCAACTACCTGACCGAAGCGTTCCAGTAAGAGGAGGACAACATGAAGAGGACCGAAGCCTACATCGACTTTACGGTGTATGAGAACAGCCGGGATTTGCTTGGCATTGCCAAGGTGACGATGCCGGACATTAAGTTCCTGACCCAGGCGGTCAATGGCGCCGGCGTGGCCGGCAATGTGGAAGCCGTGCTCAAGGGCATGGTGGACGCCATGACCCTGGGGCTGGACTTCATCTCCGCCACGGATTCGGCGGTGAACCTGAGCGCCCCGGTCAAGCACAACATCGACCTGCGCGTCGCCGAGCAGCAGTGGAACACTGTGGCAGCCCGCACCGAGGTTGTGGCGGACAAGTTCGTGATGGTGGTCATCCCCAAGGGTCTCACCGTGGGCAGCGTTGCCCAGGCCTCCCCCGCGGACGCCTCCGGTGAGTATGCGGTGTACTACTACGCCGCGTACAAGGGCAAGAAACAGCTGTGGGAGATTGACCCCTACAACTACATCTGCAAGATCAATGGCGTGGACTACATGAAGGAAGTCCGCGCCGCCCTGGGCAAGTAAGCCCAAGACCCCCCATAAGCGCCCGGGGAAAGAAAGCCTCGGGCGCTTTGCTTTGAAAGGAGCGCCAAATGAAAGACAAAAACCTGACCCTGGTGGAGGATTCGCCCGTGGTGGACGACAAGGAGCTGGAGTTGGCCAAGGCTGACGCCGCCGAGAACGCAGAGGGCGTTTTCGTTCACACCTTCAAGCGGCCGCTGAGCTACAACGGCAAGGACTACACAGCCCTGACCTTTGACTTTGACGGCCTGACCGGCGCCGACACCCTGCAGATTGAGCGGGACCTGGCCAGACAGGGCCGCACGGTCATTGTGCCGGAGTTCAACGGCGACTACCTGGCGGCCATGGCCTCCAAGGCCTGCACCGATGAAATCGGCGTGGACGCCTTTGACCATATGAGCTTGCGTGACTTCAACGCCATCCGGGGAGCGGCCAGGCGTTTTTTGCTCAATGTGGAGCAGTCGTAAGTGATGGCGGGCACTGGATGCGACGCCAGTGCCTGCTGATGGCCAGGAACAACAGGACGCCGGTTGACTACTGGCTGTCCTTGTCCCTGCGCTCGCTGTCCGAGTGGATTCGAGACAGCAACGACCTGATCCAAGAAGAAAACGAACGCATGAGAAGGAGGTGAGCCAGTGGCTGGCCGCAAGGAATATGAAATGCTTTTCAAGCTGAACGCTGAGCTTGGCTCATCCTATGGCAGCAGCTTCAACAGCGCCAAGACCCCGGTGATGGGCCTGCAGACCGAAATCAACAAGCTCAACAAGGCCCAGGGCGACATCTCCGCCTATCAGAAGCAGCAGGGCGCTGTCGAGGCAACCCGGCAAAAGCTGAAGATGCTGCAGCAGCAGTATGACAACATCCAGAAGGAAATGACCGAAACTGGCGACAGCTCCGCCGACATGAAGAACAAGCTGATTGCCAAGCAGAACCAGATCGACCGCACCAACGCCTCCCTGCAGCAGCAGACAGGCAAGTTGAACACCCTGGAGGGTTCGCTCAAGAAAGCCGGGGTCAGCACCAAGGACTTGGCCAGCGAAAGCAGCCGCCTGGAAAGCGAAATCGACGAGCTCAAGGAAAGCCAGGAGCAGGCAGCCAAGGCCTCCGAGCAGGCAGCCAAGGCCTCCGAGCAGATGCACGAGGGAATGAGCAAGGCCATTACCAGCCTCCACGGCTTGATGGCCGCTCTGGGCGTTACTGTCCTGCTCAAGCAGTTCTATGATGTACTGAAGGCCAGTGCCGAGGCGGCGATCGACTTTGAAAGCGCCATGGCCGGCGTGGACAAGACCACGGACATGAGCGCGGCCGAGTTGGCCAACATGGCCAATGAGTTCCAGCGCATGAGCACGGTCATCCCTGTGTCGGCCAACGAACTGGCGGGCATCGCCGAGACAGCAGGGCAGCTGGGCATCGCCAAGGCCAACATTACTGACTTCACCGAGGTCATGGCCAAGCTGTCCACGGCCACCACCATGACCGCCCAGGAGGGCGCAACGATGCTGGCCCAGTTCGTCAACATCACGCAGATGGACCCGGCCAACTATGAACGACTGGCCTCGTCTGTCGTCGACCTGGGCAACAACTTCGCCACCACCGAGCAGAAGATCATCGACATGTCCCAGGGCATGGCCGCAAGCGGCAGCCTGGCGGGCATGAGCGAAGCGGACATCCTGGGTCTTTCTGCTGCCATCAGCTCGCTGGGCATCGAAGCACAGGCGGGCTCTACCTCCGCGTCTAGGCTGATCACGGAGCTGGACAAGGCCGTGAAGACCGGGAAGGGCATACAAGACTTCGCACGCATCGCCGGTATGGCCGGCAACGACTTTGCAAAGGCCTGGGGCGAGGACGCCGCAGGAGCGTTGGCGCTGTTCATCACGGGGCTCAACGATACCGAGCGGCACGGAAAGTCCGCAACCGTCATCCTGGAAGAGATGGGCATTACCGAGGTTAGGATGCAGCGCATGATGCTGTCCCTTGCCGGATCCGGCGACCTGATGAACCGGGCGATTGAAACCTCCAACCAAGCCTGGCGGGATAACACCGCCCTGCAGGACGAGGCGAACAAGCGCTACGGCACCACCGAGAGCAAGGTCGAAATGGCCAAGAATGCCTTTGAAAACCTAAAGGTTACACTCGGCGAGCACCTGACCCCTATCATCGGGGCGGTGGCCGAGAAAATCACCGAAGTAGTGACCGGCATTACCGCCTGGATGGATAAGAACCCGGAGCTGACCCAGGCCATCTTGACCATGGGCGGCATCCTGCTGATTGGCATGGGCGCGATTATTGCTTTTACCGCCGTGGTCAAGCTGGGAACGGCAGCCATGGGGCTGTTCACCGCGGCCATCCCCGGCATCGGCTGGGTATTGGGCGGCATCGCGGCCCTGGCCCTCCTGGGCGGCGCCTTCGTGCTGCTGAAAAGCAAAGCGGACGAGGCTGCGGAGACCTTCCCGAATCTTGACAAGAAGTTTGACGAGAGCATGAAGGTCATGTCCGAAAACAGCAAGGTGCTGGACCTTGCCGACGAATACACCACCCTCAGCGGAGAGATCGAAGGCGGAAAAACCGCAGTTGAAGAATACGCGTCAGCGCAGAATACGCTGTGGGAGTCCTGGAAGAGCGGAGACATCTCTACCAAGGAATACGAGGACAAGCTTCAGATCCTCCGCGATTCATACGGCAGCAGCCTGACTGGGGTCAACGACTACAGTCAAAAAGAGCAGGAGCTTTGGGATTCCTGGCAGAGTGGAGATATCTCAACAGCATCATACCAGAAGAAGCTCGAGGAGCTGCGTAGCGATTATGGCCTTAACTTCAACGAAGCGGATGAATACCGGAAGAAGGAGCAAGAGCTGTGGGATTCCTGGCAGAGCGGGGATATCTCAACTGACGAGTACAAAGACAAACTAGAGGGGCTGCGCACCCAATACGGCGAAAATCTCACCGCAACGGAAGACTTCCGGGCGAAAGAGGATGAGCTGTGGCAAGCGCTCATCACCGGCAAGATACCGATTGATGAATATACTCAGGAACTGGATAAAATACGCGCGAAGTACAGTGAAACGGAAGGATCCCTCAAAGACTACCAGGAGAAACAGCAGGCGCTGTGGGACGAATACCAGAGCGGCACGATCCCGACGGGCGAGTACCAGGCGAAGCTAGAACTTCTTCGTAAAGAGTACACGGACGGCGTGACAGCGGTCGGAGACTATCAAGCTAAAGAGGAAGAACTCTGGCAAGCGCTCATCGGCGGGAAGATCCACATCGACGAGTACACCATCGAGATGGACAAAATCCGCGCGCAGCACGTAGCAGACGGAGAAGCTGCGGCGGAATACCAAGAGAAAGAAGCGGCTCTCTGGGAAGCCTACACAAGTGGTAAGACCAGCGTGGGCGAGTATAGCGACAAGCTGCTGGCCCTGCGAACGGAGTACGGATATACCATCCTGTCGGCAGATGACCTGGCAGACAAGCAGGCGCGCCTGTCCCAGATTAAGCAAGAGCTGCGCGACAAGTCCGGCGGGCTGATCACGGCGACGGACGAAGAAACAGAAGCCTTCGGTAGGCAGGTCGCGGCCCTTGAAACCATCATCAGGATGGAACAGGACCAGGCGCGAGCGGACGCCTATGAGAACCTGACCAAGCAGAGCAAGGCCTACACCGAGGCCATCAAACAGGAGCAGCAGAGCAGTGCTGAACTTGCCAAAGCGCAAGCCAAGCAAGACGAGGTAGTGACGCTGATTGGCGGCGGCTACGATGCGGCCAAGGCAAAAGCCAATGCACTCAAAACGGAAGTGGACAACCTTTACAAAAACCTTGGTTCGACAGATCCGGAAGAGGCTGCCACTCGAATGCGGGAGCTTACAGAAGAAGCAAACAATCTCATGAGCATCATTCTCGGCCAGCCGATGGATTACAAGGGCTTCATGGACACCAACTTCTTCTGGGATGTAGAAAATCTGGATGAGCTGGGCTCTTATTTCCGCGATAGCTGGAACGAGGCCAACGCAGGCGTGGCGAAGTACCAGGGCGAGGTTACCGAAGCCCAGAAGGTGCAAAGCGCGTTCTTGCAGAACCTGGTGGACGGCTACAAGATCGGCGGCATCACCCTGGAAGAGTATGAAACCATGCTCACCGAGACTTTCAGCCAGTACGAGAACGGCGCTCAGATTGTCGCGGACATCATGGACGAAATACGGAACCAGACCGAGCAGGCCGGCCAAGCGACCGAGGTCATGGGCGACGGCATGCAGACCGCAGCCGATCAAGCCCAGCTCATTGAACAGGCCGCACAGGAAACCAAGGCCAAAATCGACGAACTGGCGGAA